>UMGV01066943.1_pt1 | contig 70644 bp, 66 predicted proteins | sample 1965361 | NCBI WGS metagenome assembly UMGV01 (sample SAMEA4836081, study PRJEB28245) | human gut metagenome | biome: gut microbiome; material: fecal sample | place: Denmark | collected 2008
ACATTTTAAACAGGCCTTACTTTTTAAAGTGGGCTCAGTTACTAACAAAACGTCTTCCACAATCTGCTCATCGAGCAGGCGATTATCCGAAAGCAACTGCTTCACATCGTATCTGTCGTAGAGACCCTTCTTGATGCCGCCCACCATCACCTTCATTTCTGAAGTGCCATAGTAAGAGGCGATGCGCTCTCCGAAGCCGCCATCCTTCGAGCCATCCTCCAAGGTTACCACCAACTGATGGTTTGCCTTCAGGCTATCCAGCACTTCGGCATCCACCTCATTCAGATAACGAGGATTGATGAGCGTTGCATCGATGCCTTTTGTTGCTAACAGACGAACTACATTCTCACCCTTCTGAAAGAACGAACCAGCAGCTATAACTGCCACTTTAGAACCTTCATGCATCACTTTATACTTTGACTCATAACTATATTCTGTATCAACATCTTCAGCAGAATGTACTACACCATTGCTTGGCTGTCGAATGGCAATGGGTTTATCGTTCTGCAAGATACTCCAACGCAACATGGCGAAATACTCCTCGCAAGTAGTAGGAGCCAAATAGATGAGACCAGGAATACTGCAAAGCATCGGAATATCGAAGAGACAGATGTGGGTGATGTCATTCATTGAGTTCACTCCGCCACCCACGACGTTGATAACAGCAGGGTTGGAATTAATGCAAAGGTCTTGCGCTATCTGGTCGTAGGTGCGCTGAATGAAGGTACTATAAACTGTCCACACTGGATGCAGTCCACCCTTTGCCATTCCAGAGATCATCGCAACAGCCTGTTCCTCGGCAATTCCCATATCAATATGCTGTTTGCCTGCCAAAAGACGCTTATCAGCAGTAAAACCTGCAGCAGTGGGAGTACCTGCGGTTACTGCAATAAGTGTCTTATCTTGTTTCATCTCACGCAACATCCAATCAGAAAACAAAGTATCATAATTCTCGGATGGAATCATCTCTGGGAAGCTACCATCATCATTCTTTCTCGGACGACTACCATCCTCAAGATTGAAAGGCAGCCCCCAATGCCAAGCCTCCTTATTGGCTACTGCTGGTGCAAAACCATGCCCCTTCTCGGTATGGATATGAACCACCGTAGGCTTATCGGTTCCCTTTACGCTCTTAAATACTTCTATGAGTTTCTCAATATCATTGCCCTCTTCCAAATATACGTATTCGAACCCCCAAGCCTTAAACCAGTTGTGATCGCAAGTTCCATTGCTATCGCGTAGCGCTCGCAGATTCTTGTAAATTCCTCCATGATTTTCTGCTATAGACATCTCATTATCGTTCACGACGATGATGATGCCCGTACCAAGCTCAGAGGCTTCATTTAAGCCTTCAAAAGCCTCACCACCTGAGAGAGAGCCATCACCAATAATGGCTATGACATTCTCATCAGTACCCTTGATATCGCGCGCCTTCTGCAAACCTGTAGCAAGACTGATAGAAGTCGAAGTATGTCCCACCTCGAAGTTATCGTATACTGGATTCTCGGCTGGAGAAGAATAGCCAGAAATGGCATTCATATCATCCACATCACCTAAGAATCCCGAAGCTCTACCTGTAAGCACCTTATGAGGATAACACTGGTGACTCACATCAAACACGAACTTATCCTTGGGTGCATCAAACACATAGTGCAGAGCCACGGTAGCCTCTACGAATCCAAGGTTGGGTCCCACATGTCCACCATGCTTGCTCACACGATTTAGAACAGCCTGTCGGATTTCATCAGCCACAATCTGTAAGGCTTTCAAATCCAGCTTCTTTAAGTCGGCTGGCGACTGAATTTTCTCTATATACATTTTTCTATTATATTATTTACGTATTTACTGGATGCAAAGGTAAAAAGAATCAAAGAAAAACAAACTACCCAAAGTACGGTAAAAATGAAATATTCTACAGATTACTCCACTTCCATGATTTCAGGATGCAAAACTTTATCACACTTTTTGAGTTTCTTCACTACTTCTGAATAGCTATGGCGAATAAGAGCCTTGATAAATGTATCTTCCAACATACCATCAAGATTTACTTGGTTCCAATACTTCTTATTCCAATGCCATGCACCTTCTATCTCTGGATAAACATCTCGGAGTTCGAGAGCGTAATCGGCATTACACTTCATCGTAACACACTCTGTACGTTCGAGGTCGAGGCAAGCGAAAATCTTGCCTAAGACCCGAAACGCTAAGGTTCTCTCATCAAAGGGGAAAGACTCTGTGACAAGTGGAAGCGAGAGACAATACTCTCTTACAGTTTCTATATTCATGATTTCGGGTATTATCTATAATTTTACAATGAAAAGTATTTAAACACTATTAGAAAGCAAAGATAATGATTGCAGACGAAAAAACAGCAGGTTTTATTCTTTTTTTCACAAGAATAAAACCTGCTGTTTTATATTCAAATCATATTTATATATCAGACAAAAGCATTACTTCTTACGTCTCAAACGAGCATAGAATTCTTGCAGCTGCCCTGGCTGAACACCTAAAGCCTGTAAACGACGCAAATCATCATAGGCCTCAAGTTTACGGCCTAATGTGATAAGTAAATCTACATGACTGACAATATAATCCTGATTGGTACTATCGAGACGCATCGCTTCAGCATAATCATAAGCTGCTAACTCGAGCATCCCTCTCTCCTTTTCCATCCCGCCACGAGCAGCATAAGCCACTGCGCTATCTGGATATTGCTCAATCAAGTTGTTGATGCCATCGTAAGCCTCTGTGTGATGCTGGTCTTTCTCGTTAAGCAATGCCAGTCCCAACTGTGCTTGGAAATTACCAGGCACCAATACTAAGAGATTTTGATAGTCGAGACGTGCAAAGTTATAACGCTTAAGTTTCTCATTAACAAAGGCACGATAAAAAAGACCTGCAATATTTGTCTGATTGAGAAAAAGCACCTTGTCAAGCTCATCCTTAGCATAATTCCATTGCTCGAGTTGGATATTCCAAGCTGCTTTCTTCAAACGTAGATCGATGCTATCGGGATGATAAGCCAACGTCTCTGTGGCAAGAGCCAACGAGTCTCGTAAGGCAGAAGAAGAAGACTGTGCCACAGCCCTACCCATACTCATAAGCAGGGCTATCGCAACAAGTACAAAAGGACGGCAAAGCTTCATTAAGCGTTCTTGATCCAGTTGACAATCCACTCGCCAACCTCTGTTGTACCATAGTGAGCACCACCCTCAACCTGAATCTCAGGAGTGCGGACATTGGCATCGAGAGAAGCATCTACAGCCTTGCGGATCAAGGCACCCTCCTCGTTCAAACCGAAGTGCTCCAACAACATGGCTGCAGAAAGAATCTGAGCTACAGGGTTAGCCAGGTTCTTGCCAGCTGCCTGTGGCCATGAACCGTGAACAGGCTCGAACAATGGGGTGTGCTCGCCCAAAGAGCTGGATGGCTGCAAGCCCATAGAGCCGGTGATGCAAGAGGTCTCATCGGTAAGGATATCACCGAAGGTGTTCTCTGTAACGATGACATCGAAGAATGTTGGTTCTGTCAACACGCGCATAGAAGCATTGTCGATGAACATATAGTCGGTGTTAACCTCAGGATACTGTGGCTCCATCTCCTTGGCAATCTGACGCCAGAGACGGGAAGATGCCAACACATTTGCCTTATCTACCACGGTGAGGTGCTTGTTGCGCTTCATGGCAAACTCAAAAGCAACCTTCAGGATGCGCTCAATCTCAGGACGGGTATAGATATCTGTATCGTATGCCTTGTCGTTATCCTGATACTTCTCACCGAAGTACATACCACCAGTCAACTCGCGGATGACTACGAAGTCAGCACCCTTCAGGAGCTCATCCTTCAATGGTGACTTATGGAGCAGGCAATCGAATGTGGCTACTGGGCGAACATTGGCGAAGAGGCCCAACTTCTTACGCATAGCGAGCAAACCCTGCTCAGGACGAACCTTGGCTGTTGGGTTGTTGTCGAAACGTGGGTCACCAACGGCTGCAAAGAGCACTGCGTCAGCATCCATACAAGTTTTGAAGGTCTCCTCTGGGAATGGATCACCTACCTCGTCGATAGCGTGAGCGCCGCAGATAGCCTCGTTGTAAGTAAACTCGTGGTTGAACTTCTCTGCAATGGCCTGCATAACTGCTACGCCCTGCTTCATAATCTCTGGTCCGATACCATCACCGGCGAGAACTGCAATGTTTAATTTCATCTTATCTGATTTTTTAATTGTTTTTATTCCATATCTAAATTTCGAGGCGATGCCGGCTGTTCATCGCTTTTATCTGCCTCATACATATTGAGCATCTTGAGCGTTGCCTTGATAGCTGCCTCCGTCTGGTCGGCATCCAAGCCGCGGGTGCGCCAAATACGGTCGCCTTCACGCCAGGTAATGACGGTCTGGACAAGAGCATCAGTACGACCACCAGGTGGAATGGTTACCTGATAGTTGTCGAGCTTAGGGAAGGTCTTGCCTAACTTCACCTTGTAGATGTTGCGAAGCGCCTTTACGAAGGCATCATACTGACCATCGCCTGAACTCCTGTCTTCATACTCCTTGCCATCGATTTCTACCTTCACGCTGGCTATAGGCTTCAATCCATAAGAAGTGGATACCATATAGCTGACCAGCTTCACCTTATCTTCGGGAGTATTATGTTTTAGCACATCGCTCACGATGTATGGCAGGTCGTCTTGGGTCACCAACTCCTTACGGTCGCCGAGTTCGGTGATACGCTTGGTCACAGCCTTGGTCTGCTCCGGCGTCAACTCCAAGCCCAGTTCGTTAAGGTTCTGGATAATGTTGGCCTTACCGGAATTCTTGCCCAGTGCATACTCACGATGTCTGCCGAAACGCTCAGGCACCAGGTCGTTGCAATAAAGCTTGTCCTTGTTGTCACCATCGGCATGCACACCAGCAACCTGAGTGAAGACGTTATCACCCACCACAGGGGTATTCGGAGCCACAGCGATGCCGCTGTATCCTTCAACCAATCGGGAAATATCGTTCAACCGGTCTTCCTTGATATTGGTCTTTGCCCCAAACATATCCTTCAGAATCACCTGTACGCTCGCCAATGGCGCATTGCCGCAGCGCTCGCCCAAACCATTCACAGTGACATGGAGACCCTTGGCGCCGCTCAATACGGCTGCCAGAGAGTTGCTCACTGCCAAATCGTAGTCGTTGTGGGCATGGAAATCGAAGTGAGAGTTCGAATAACGGCGAACCATCTGGCGCATATACTCCACACACTGCAATGGGTTCAGGATCCCCAAAGTATCAGGAAGCAGGAAGCGCTTGATTGGCAGTTTCACCAGCTCGTCCATCATCATAAAGAGATAGTCGCGGCTGTCGCGCATACCGCTCGACCAGTCCTCCAGATAGAGATTTACAGTGAAATTCTTGCTCAAAGCATAGTCGATGGTCTGCTTGATATGATCGAGATGCTCCTCAGGCGACATCTTGAGTTGCTGGGTGCAGTGCTTGTAGCTACCCTTAGCCAAGAGGTTGATGACATGACCGCCACATTCAGCAATCCAATCCACACTCTTGTTGTTATCCACGAATCCCAATACCTCAACGGAATCCAGTTTACCTATGGTCTTGGCATAACGGCAAATACGAGCGACAGCATCCTTTTCACCTTCTGACACACGTGCTGAAGCCACCTCAATGCGATCAACATTGATGTCGTGCAACAGCATTCTTGCTATCATCAATTTCTCGTGGGGGAGAAAACTGACACCATTGGTCTGCTCGCCATCGCGCAGCGTGCAGTCCATGATCTCAATCTCCTTGATGCGGGAATTATCTCTCTTTGCGTTAACGTTCATAATTACTTGTTTTTAGCTTCCCAAGCCTCAACCTTGTCGCGGTTCTGAACGAGGAAGTCTACATCGTCCAAACCATTCTCCAAACAGTGTTTCTTGTAGCCGTTGATTTCGAAGTGCTCGCTCTTGCCAGTAGCAAGATTGGTCACGGTCTGGTTAGGAAGATCTACCTTCACCTCTGTCTTGTGATCCTTGTCGATGCTCTCGAAGAGTTCCTTCAGGAATTCCTCGCTTACTACTACTGGCAATACGAGGTTGTTCAACTCGTTGTTCTTGTGGATATCAGCAAAGAAAGAGCTGATGACTACACGGAAGCCTGCACCTGCGATAGCCCAGGCAGCGTGCTCACGAGAAGAACCGGAGCCGAAGTTCTTGCCAGCTACGAGGATGACACCACTATAAGAAGGGTCATTCATCACGAAGTCTGGCTTTGGTGTTCCGTCGGCATTGTAACGCCAGTCACGGAAGAGGTTGTCACCCATACCCTCTTTGTCGATAGCCTTGAGGAAACGGGCTGGGATGATCTGGTCTGTATCTACATTCTCCAAAGGAAGAGGAATGCAGCTTGATGTAATTACATTGAATTTCTGTTTCATCGTTGTTGTAATGTTTAATTTTTAATGTTTAGTGTTTACTTGATTAATGTTGAATGTTCTTTTTTTGTGTTTACTTGACTATATTGTGCTTTATGCAGTTGCAAGGCGAAGCCCATTTGTACATGAAACACTAAACATGCAACATTAATCAATCACTATTTACATAAACTCTCTTGGGTCGGTAATTTTACCAGTGATAGCGGCTGCAGCTGCTACGTATGGACTGGCAAGGATGGTGCGGGAACCTGGTCCCTGACGACCCTCGAAGTTACGGTTGGATGTACTTACTGAGTACTTGCCTGCAGGAATCTTATCATCGTTCATTGCCAGACAAGCAGAGCATCCAGGCTGACGGATTTCGAAGCCGGCAGCCTCAACAATCTTATCAATTCCCTCTTCACGTATCTGTTTATCAACCAACCAAGAACCTGGTACAAGCCAAGCAGTTACGCCATCAGCCTTCTTCTTTCCTTTAACCAGGGAAGCGAAAGCACGGAAGTCTTCAATACGACCATTGGTACATGCGCCCAGGAATACATAATCGATAGGATGACCCTCGAGTTTCTCGCCTGGCTGGAAGCCCATATAGTTCAGGCTCTTCTTGAAACCAGCCTGCTCTTCCTCTGGAATCTCATCGAGCGTTGGGATGCTTTCGGTGATGCCGATACCCATACCAGGATTGGTACCGTAGGTGATACGTGGTTCGATATCCTTGGCATCGAAAGTCAACTCCTTGTCGAATACAGCGTCATCGCCACTCTTCAAGGTCTTCCAGTAAGCCACAGCCTTGTCCCACTCTTCACCCTTAGGTGCATATTCACGACCCTTGATGTACTCGAATGTAGTTTCATCAGGAGCTACGAAACCACCACGGGCACCCATCTCGATAGAGAGGTTGCAGAGGGTAAGACGACCTTCCATTGACATATCCTTCACTACATCGCCACTGTACTCAACGAAGTAACCTGTGGCACCCGAAGTAGTGAGCTGGCTCATGAGATAGAGGGCAACATCCTTGGCAGTAACACCCTTGCTGAGCTTGCCGTTGATGCTGATACGCATAGACTTTGGCTTGCTCTGGAGAATACATTGTGAAGCCATCACCATCTCGACCTCAGAAGTACCGATACCGAAAGCTACGGCACCCATTGCACCATGGGTAGAAGTATGAGAGTCACCACAAACGATGGTCATACCTGGAAGAGAAAGGCCCTTCTCTGGACCTACTACGTGGATGATACCATTATCCTTGGTGTTCATGGCAAAATGAGTTACGCCGAAATCAGCGGTGTTCTTTGCCAAGGTATCTACCTGCTTCTTTGAGATAGGATCCTCGATTGGCTTATCCTGGTCGTGTGTTGGTGTATTGTGGTCAGGCATACAGAAAATCTGGTCTGGACGGAACATCTTGAGTCCGCGTGCTCGCATACCAGCAAATGCCTGAGGTGATGTTACTTCGTGACAGTAGAGACGGTCGATGTAAAGCTGTGTAGGGCCATCTTCTACAATCTGGACAACGTGCTTGTCCCAAATCTTGTCGAATAATGTATTCATAATATCCTGTTTATTATATATTTATCTGAATTATACTTTATCTTACCTTGAACTTGTTGATACAGTCGATGTAAGCCTCAACAGAAGCTGTCACGATATCGGTATCTGCGCCGAAGCCATAATATACATGACCATCGTACTCCACCTGCATGTGAACCTTACCCACATCATCTGAACCCTTGTCAATCGCCTGGATAGTGAACTCCTTGAGGTTCATCTCCTTGGTGATGACCTTCTTGAGGGCACGGATGGCAGCATCTACCGGACCATTACCGGATGAAGCAGCCTCAAACTTCTGACCAGCAATGTTCAATCCGATACTTGCCACGCTCTTCACGCCCTTGCCGGTAGTTACCTGCAACCAGTCAAGCTGAACACCATGCTTGTCGGCAGAATCAGCACCAGCGAGCATCAATACATCCTCATCGGTAACCTCCTTCTTCTTGTCAGCCAACTGGAGGAATTTCTTGTAAATCTTGTCGAGCTTCTCCTCGTCATCTACGTTCACACCATTCACGTGGAGGCGATACTTCAAGGCTGCACGACCAGAGCGGGCTGTCAATACGATAGCGTTATCATCCAAGCCCACATCCTTAGGGTCGATGATTTCGTATGTCTGAACATTCTTCAGCACGCCATCCTGGTGGATACCAGAAGAATGAGCGAAGGCATTGCGGCCCACAATCGCCTTGTTAGGCTGAACAGGCATGTTCATCAGGCTGCTCACCATACGAGACATAGGAACGATCTTGGTGGTATTGATATTGGTATCAATATTGATATTCTTGTGGCACTTCAGAATCATGGCGATTTCCTCGAGCGAAGTATTACCCGCACGCTCTCCGATACCATTGATGGTAACCTCCACCTGACGAGCACCATTCAAGACACCCTGCAAGGTATTGGCCGTAGCCATACCGAGGTCGTTGTGGCAGTGGGTAGAGATGCATGCATTCTCGATGCCGTCAACGTGCTCCATCAGATATTTGATCTTGGCACCATACTCATCCGGCAAGCAATAGCCAGTGGTGTCAGGAATGTTGACAACGGTAGCACCCGCCTTGATGACAGCCTCTACCACGCGAGCTAAGTATTCATTGTCTGTACGGCCAGCATCTTCAGCATAGAACTCCACATCCTCCACGTACTTCTTGGCATACTTAACAGCAGCAACAGCACGCTCGATGATCTCCTCGCGGTTGGAATTGAACTTATATTTGATATGGCTATCGCTGGTACCGATACCCGTATGAATTCTCTTATGCTTGGCATACTGTAGAGCCTCCGCAGCACAATCAATATCTTTCTCCACCGCACGTGTCAGCGCACAGATGGTAGGCCATGTTACTGCCTTAGAAATCTCCACTACCGAATTGAAGTCGCCTGGACTAGAAATAGGAAAGCCCGCCTCAATGACATCAACGCCCAACTGCTCCAATGCCTTAGCAACCTGAATCTTTTCTACGGTATTCAACTGGCATCCTGGAACCTGTTCGCCATCGCGAAGGGTTGTGTCGAAAATAAATAATCTGTCACTCATATCTATGTTCTTTTATGTTTATTCTATCCTATATAATAAAATGTGTAAATAAGCAAAAAGCCTTTCTTACTCCATACGACGGAAGTAGAAAGGCTTTATTATTTCCTATACATGAACTATACGCACACCTTATCACTTCCGCCTACATGCTGCAGTCGAATTCGAATAATAATGCTTAGTATGTTCGATGTATGAATTGACATTTTTCTCTCTTTTATTAGTTACGACTGCAAAGATAATGCTTTTTATTGACACAAGCAAACAAATTATAACTTTTTTCACGCAAAAGGTAACAATTTTCCATTATTCCCATCATAACGTGTCTAAAATGTAACAAAAGAGTACTAAAATGGCAAAGGACCATCAGAACCACCCACAGGCAATGGAGGAGGAGGCAATGGGTCTCCCGAACCACCATTCATTCGCGAGCCGATAATCTCGCCACCCTCATCTGCAGGAGCATAACCAGCCTCTACAGGATCCTGGAAGCGAGTAAACTCACCACGGAAGTTGAGCAACACATCACCCGTGGCACCCTTACGGTGCTTAGCGATGATAATCTGCGCCATACCATGAAGGTCGTTACCTTTTTCATCAACATAGATGTGATAATATTCAGGGCGATGAACAAAGAGCACCATATCGGCATCCTGCTCAATGGCTCCCGACTCACGAAGGTCACTCAACTGTGGGCGTTTTCCCTCAAGACCTTCACGGCTCTCTACGTTACGCGACAACTGCGACAATGCCAAAACAGGAATGTTGAGCTCTTTAGCAAGACCTTTGAGCGAGCGCGAAATAGTAGACACCTCTTCCTGACGGCTACCAAACTTCATACCATTTGCGTTCATAAGCTGCAAATAGTCGATCATCAACAATTTGACACCCTTCTCACGCACCAGTCGACGTGCCTTGGTACGAAGTTCGAAAACAGAAAGACCTGGCGTATCATCTACATAGATGGGCGCTCCTGTAAGGTCGCGCAACTTACGATCAAGTCGCTCCCACTCCGAGTTATCAAGCTGTCCGTTGAGTATCTTATGTCCAGAGATTTCACACACGTTACTTATCAAACGGTTCACCAACTGGACATTGTTCATTTCCAAAGAGAAGAAGCCGATAGGAATATTATAGTCGACCGCCACATTCTTGGCAATACTGAGGGCAAAAGAAGTTTTACCCATGGCAGGACGACCAGCGATGATGACAAGATCGGAAGGTTGCCATCCGCTTGTCATGTCGTCAAGACCAGTATATCCAGTAGGGATACCCGTAAGTCCACCCGAGTTCTTAGCGGCACGCTGCAAGATATCGACGGCGTCCTTGATGACAGGATCTATCTGGGTATAGTCTTGCTTCATGTTATTTTGCGACAGAGTGAACAACTCAGCCTCTGCATGCTGCATCAATTCATCTACATCGATACTTTCATCGAAGGCCTGAGTCTCTATATCGGAAGCATAATGAATAAGTTGTCTCTGTAGCGCTTTCTGTGCCAGAATTCGAGCATGATATTCAATATGAGCAGCCGATGCCACCTGCGAAGAAATATCCATGAGATAGGCAGCTCCACCCACTCGATCGATTTCTCCCATCTTGGTGAGTTCGTTGACAAGGGTCATGATGTCAACAGGGCGCTCCTCCATGTTCATCTTCTGGATAGCTTCATATATTTTTTGATGGCGCGGCTCGTAGAAGGTAGTAGGCTTCAACATTTCAGAAACCATAGAGAACGCATCTGAGTCTACCATCAGAGCACCCAACACCACACGCTCCAGACCGATATCCTGGGGCTGCAGATGTGCATACTTGGTGTCTATCTGAGGTTTAGAGTTGCTGCGTCGCTTATTATTGTCTGCAGGATTGTTACTTGGCATGATTTTCTTTTATAATGTTATTAAATATAAATAGGATATAAGACCTCTCTCATATATTAGTCTTTTGATATCATCACATGATTCATCAGATTCAGCATAATGGCAAAATCAACAGCACTCACTCCATAGTGGTAAACCATTTCTCTGATTTCTTCCATGCTGTTCAGTACTATCTTTTTATGAATCTTAAGTAAGCGAGCATAGTCGCAAAAACTTCTGACAGCACTTTCCTGATTACCTTTACACCACTCGATGAGACCGAAATAGAAGATCGCCTTCGTATTTACCTCTCCTCCTACTTTCTTTGGGAGTTTGCTGAGCACTTCACTGGCTTTTTGTATCTCATCATTTTCCAGTTGTTCAGTAATGAGGAGATGCATATAGTCAGCATTACCAGGATACTTATAGTCAAGTTCGTAAGCCACCTGAAGCGCCTCACGATGCAAGCCAAGTTGTCGCAGACAGTTGGTCTTGTTGAGCAAGAACGAAGCCTGGTTACCCAACTTATCATGTAGCGTATCAAAGACGCTAAGTGCTTCATGATACATACCTATCTGCATATAGCAGTTCAACAATAACTTACCCACGGGCACCCGATCAGGATGTTCCTCAAACAGTGGCTTAAGTAAAACGACAGCCTCATCGTAGCGTTTCCTTACATGTATCAGACAGAGTGCCTGTAGCAGGTTGCCGTCATCTGTAGCAAGTCTGACATGTTGCAGATAATGGTCAAGCTTGACATATTCTTTGCTCTTAGCCAAGAAACGACACACATTCAGATGAATATCGGCAAAGTCGTCTTCGTCAAAGATAGGATAGCTCAAGAAAGAGGGATTAACCCAAGATTCTCCTTCCTCTGCAAACGGATTAGGGAATCCGCTGCGCATGGGTGCTAAATAGAAGAAACGATACAAATCTTGCAGATAGCCACGCCTAATAAGGACTGCATTATTGTCCTGTGACAACATCTCATCATCATTGGGCATTTTGAGTGGCGCATTCTTAAGGATATCTTTGTACTGAGGCATATGTTGCATCATACCTTGCATCACAAAAATAAGGCTATACTTATCGCTTTCACATAAAGGAAAGCCAGATGCCGAAACCATCGAATGAATATTCTCAACAGAGCATCCCTCAATCTGCTTCAGGTCGGGATGGTTGGCTGTAAAAGGCACAAACCAGTTGGAGAACTGACGGAAGAAAGCAAAATTCTTCATTTTAGAGAAAGTGACATAATTGATGTCTTGCCCTGCATTCTTCTTATCTATCATCTTTCCCATCGTCTTATCCAACTTAGCCGCAAAACGGTCTTCCATTTCAGAGTCGATAATCTTTTCTACCGAAGTATCTTCCAAGTCGTTACTACTCATCTTCTGAAACTTATCACGCCCCAGGTTCACCAAGTCGGGCATAATGTTTGCATTAATATCTGCAGACACCTGGGGTGTTTGTTGACACAAGAATATCTGCTTTTGCAACGACTGAAGTTCTTTCTTAACCCTGTCACACTGGTTGTCACCAAAGAGTCTTTCCTTCATCTTTGGAGCAAAGATGGAATTCCAAGGCATCGTAAGCGTAAAACCTATTAAAGCACGCTGCCGGATGACCTCGTTGTCACTTTCCAAATAAGTTTCGAGTAGTGTTTCCGACTTACGTGGATCGTAAGCCACAAGACTGGCTAACAGCATCGCACTCTCTATCATCAAGGCTGCCACAACAGGAATCTTTTCTTCCACCAATAGTTGGGTTACATATTCACCCATTTCGTGATTCCACTGACGACTCACAAGAACAGCATCAAAGACCTTATGATAATCATCGAAAGTGCAGTCTGCGTCTTCAAGTCTTCGAAGCAGTGTCCTAAGGTCACTCCCTTTGATACGAGTAAAAGCCGCACGAAATACCTGATTTTCTGCAAGGGCTTTTTCGAGCGAACAGTGTTGTTCAAGTTTCAATAGTCTCTCTACAAAAGAATAGAAAACTTTGAGGCTATTAGGATCTTGATGGCCATCCCTATAGAAACCAATCATGCGATTGAAGTCTTCCACAAGGTCTTCTATCTCTGCTTGCAAAACTGTCAGGCATGATTCATGCTCGATATCGTACTTCAACAGATATATATATTCGCAGAAAGATTCCATAAGTTGACTTCTACCCTGCTGATATAATGCTGAATGTAAATTCATGATCAATTCTCCTTAGATGATTTTATATGAGACCGGTCAACAAGATCCAAATCATGCTGACGAGGACTTTCTGCATGCTGATAGCGGAACTTAGGTAGAGCATCTGCGGTACGAGCATCCACACCACAATACTTCATGATTAAGTCTTTATAATGTATCACACCATACTTATTAATGCTATCCACTGCCATATCGTAAGCCTTGGTAAAGAGAGCCAACTGCTGTTTGCGATGAGGTTCCTTCAAGGCATCTGTACGAAAAGCAAATACCCCTAATCGCACGTTTTTGTCACGACTATCCATCAGCACTACATGCCCATCAAGACGAGCACGTGTAGCCTGAGGCTCTGCCAAGAGTACAGCATCCATCTCATTGTTGAGAAGCATCTTGAGACGTATGTTGACATCATTGATTTGCACGCGATAGACATCATATTTAGGATGCACACTATCAATGGCCAAAGTAGTCAAATAGTCAGTTGCCGAATAGCGCGTCATGGCTATCATCTTATCAGACAACTGCTTGAGCTCTGAGATACGCGAACGCTTATTAGAGATTATTTGCCAATAAGCTGATGTAACGATGGGATAGGTTAGTTTTACCCCATTCGACTGCAGTCGACAAGCTCGTACTAAGTCTGTAACAGAACCTTCTACCCTCTTATGAATCAATGCTGTATCACAATCCATCTGAGCATTAAACTGACGCAAATGAACATCCACTCCCAAGGTATCAAATAGATGACAATCCTTGGCAACAAGCACAGGGAGACAGTCGAGCGTAGGCATGACACCCACCTTGAGCGAGGCACGATCGATACTATCGAGACGCGCCTTTTCGGCCTTGCTGAGACGGGCACGTTTCTGGGCTGAATCACCACAGCTGCACACACACCACGCAAGACCACATAACAATGCGATAGATAATATTCTTTTCACCATTGTGTTTACACTATGAAAGTTTACTAATGAGGAATCTTTCCTGCAACTTCCCACTACGAGTTATTCCTGTTACTCTACATAGAGAACAAGTCCCTTCAAGTATTCACCCTCAGGATGATAAATGTTGATAGGATGGTCAGCGGGCTGATGCAACTGATGCAGGATTCTTACCTTTCGCCCAGCCTGTGCAGCTGCAGTAAAGACAGCATTACGGAAATTATCCTTGGTAACTACCTGCGAACAACTAAAGGTAAACAAGATGCCACCCTTCTTGATGCGCTGCAAACCCTTCACGTTGAGACGCGTATAGCCTTTCAGTGCATTACGCAAAGCTGCTCGATGCTTGGCAAAAGCTGGCGGATCGAGCACGATGAGGTCGTACTGCTGATCGTGCTCATCAAGATACTTGAAAGCATCCTCGCAGAAAGCCTCATGACGAGCATCACCAGGGAAGTTGAGCGCCACGTTGTCATTGGTCAATTCGATAGCCTTGGCGCTACTATCTACCGAGTGTACGTGCTTTGCATCGCCACGCATCGCATAGACAGAGAATCCTCCCGTATAGCAGAACATATTGAGCACACTCTTGCCCTTGGCATATTGTTCCAAGAGTGAACGATTCTCACGCTGATCAACAAAGAAACCAGTCTTCTGTCCGCGCAACCAGTCGATATGAAACTTCAGTCCATTCTCCATCGCCACATTGCTGGCATCGCTACCCACAAGGAAACCATTCTCTTGATGCAAGTCAGCCTTGTAAGGCAACGTGGTCTCGCTCTTATAGTAAACATTAGCAATACGCTCGCCCATCACCTGCAACAATGCCTTACAAATGTCGTGGCGACAAACATGCATTCCCACACTATGAGCCTGCATCACAGCTGTAGAGCCGTAGCAGTCGATTACCAGACCAGGCAGATAATCGCCCTCGCCATGTACGAGACGATAAGTATTATTGGTAGGACTATCAGCAATCCCCACCCCGATACGCACATTGAGTGCAGACTGCAAACGCTCACACCAAAAGTCGGTATTGATCTCTATATCTTCGAAAGAGAGCACACGCACTGCGATGGAACCAATCTGATAATGTCCTATGGCGATAAAATCGCCTCCTGCAGTGAACACTCTTACTATCTCACCTTCTTCGATACCATCATCCATACGATTGATGGCACCAGAGAATATCCAGGGATGAAATCGCTTGAGCGATTCTTCTTTTCCTCTTTTTAGAAATATCTGTTTATACATATGTTGTTGTTTACTTTTATATCATTCAAAATAAAGTGTGAAGGATAAACTCAATCCTCATTCTTCACTCTTTCTTCATTCTTTACTTCTTCCTTTGCCCCTTCGGCATTTTTTAATTCTTCATTCTCTACCACTACAGGCTCCACCAGTTCATAATCGCCATTAGCCGACAGGCGTTGCAGCTCTTCATAGATCTGGATACAAGTCCATGCATCGGTAGCAGCATAGAGTTTCTGAGCATCACGAAGCACCGTCTGTTCCCAGTTGCTTAGGCGCTGCGCCTTACTGATTTTTTGGTGAAAGAGGTTGGCATATAATTTTTGCAGGCTCTTATCCTCGATGCCAAACTTTTCGGCCAAGTCTTGCAACTCAACAAAACGACCAGGCTTAAACTCTGCCCTACGATGCAACTGTAGCAGGTCGTCGTGCCACGACAACCCCACCTTAACAACTTTCTCGTCTTCCAACAGTCTGATGATGGCAGGTGTCATACCTGTCAGATTCAGACGAAACAGGAAACAGGTGTCGTGCGTACTCACCTGTAGCAACGACACCTCAAACCTTTGCCCCTTCTTAAACGAAGGTCGTGTCTCTGTATCAAAGCCTAAAATCTTATGGCTCAGCAGATAGTCTACTGCCTTCTCCGTTTCTCCAGGCGTAATAATTGTTATGATACGTCCCTGAAACAATGCTTTCGGAAGTCTTGTGATTTCTCGCTTATCGAACTTTTTAAATAGAATCTTCATGAATCTTTTCTTACTTTCGATTGCAAAATTAAGAAAAAATGACGAGAAAAAGACGAGTTTCTCATTTATTTTCTCTAATTTTGCAGATAAATAAATAATTGTATAAAAAATGGCAAAGAAAAAAACGCAACACAAGGCCAAATCATTTAGTGAGGCCTTAGGCTTAGAATATTTGTTCAACAACACGATAACAGACTTCTTTTTAGGATTAATATTATTCTTTGCAGCTGTATATGTCATCATCGCTATGGTGTCATTCCTCAATACAGGTGCAGCAGACCAAAGCATACTGGAAGACCTAAGACAAGGGGAATGGACCAATACAGGACGAGAATTTCAGAACTATTGTGGCTCATTGGGAGCCATTATCTCTTATTGGCTCATGTCCGTCAATTTTGGTTTTCCTGCCTTCTTGTTACCCTTATTCTGTATATTGGTGGGATTTCAACTCATGCACGCTTATAAAATCAATCTACTCAAATGGTTTCTATGCATGATGGTAGTAATGCTATGGAGTTCGGTTACTTTTGCCAAGCTCCTCACTCCCCTCATGGGCAATCTCATCTTCAATCCAGGCGGAAAACATGGACTCTTCGTAGTACAACGCCTCGAAGACATCATGGGTCCTCCAGGACTTACAGCCATCCTACTCATTGTGGCTGTGGCTTTTCTTACCTTTCTGACCACCGAAACCATTACTGTCATCAGAAAGGCACTCAACCCCATAGGATACATTTCTAAAAAAGTATCGTTCGAAATCACCAACCACACCAAAGATGACCAAGACATCGTAGCAAATGAAACTGTGGTGGAACAAGAAGAGACCGAAGAAGCAGAGGATGACGACATACCAAGTACCGTACTGGAAGAATTCTATGATCCAGAACCAGCTAAGGTTATCGACCTCGACGTAACTCAGGAGGAATCACTACAAAATGAAGAAAACCTTTCTGATGACAACGTTGACCAAGAGAAATCTCTATTGGAAAGACAACGTGAACTACGCGCCAAGAAAGCAGAGCAGGAAACAAAGGAAGCTGTATTGGCTGCCTCTGACAATATAGATATGGATATCTCCGTTGCTACTGCCAACGAAAAGGCTAAAGGACTGGTGGTGAGCAATACCGAACAGCTCAACACCCCTATCAATCCGAAGGAGCCTTTCACTAAATATAAGTACCCCACCCTCAATCTCCTGAAGAAATATGAGGACAATGGCAATTATATCGACGAGGCAGAACAGATAGCCAACAAGAATCGTATCATCGAAGTATTGGGCAACTTCGGCGTTACCATACGCACCATACGTGCCACCGTGGGACCCACCATCACGCTCTATGAAATACAGCCTGCAGAAGGTGTGCGTATCTCAAAAATCAAGAATCTCGAAGACGACATCGCCTTGAGCCTTGCTGCCTTAGGTATCCGTATCATCGCTCCTATACCAGGCAAGGGAACTATCGGTATTGAGGTACCAAACGCCAAACCAAACATCGTGAGCATGGAGAGCATCCTTAACTCCAGAAAGTTCCAGGAAACAAAGATGGAACTGCCTATCGCATTAGGCAAGACCATCACCAACGAGGTTTTCATGGTCGACCTGGCCAAGATTCCTCACTTGCTCGTTGCAGGTGCCACAGGACAGGGTAAGTCTGTCGGTCTTAACGCCATTATCACTTCTTTATTATATAAGAAGCACCCCAATGAGTTGAAGTTTGTACTCATCGACCCTAAGAAGGTGGAATTTAGTGTATACTCACGCATTGCCAACAAGTTTATGGCTGCAGTACCCGACGAGGAAGAACCTATCATCACCGACGTGACCAAGGTTGTACGCACCCTCAACAGCCTCTGTGTTCTCATGGATAGCCGATACGACTTGCTCAAGAAGGCTGGAGCCAGAAACATCAAGGAGTATAACCAGAAATACATCAACCACAAACTGCGCCTCACTGATGGACATGAATACATGCCTTATATCGTTGTCATCATCGACGAATTTGGCGACCTCATCATGACTGCAGGCAAAGAGGTGGAATTGCCTATCGCTCGTATTGCTCAGTTGGCTCGTGCTGTCGGCATACACATGGTCATCGCCACCCAACGTCCTACCACCAGCATCATCACAGGTAATATCAAAGCCAACTTCCCTGGACGTATCGCGTTCAAGGTAACAGCAGCCATTGACTCGAAGACCATCCTCGACCGTACGGGTGCCAACCAGCTCATCGGACGTGGCGATATGCTCTACCAAGGCGGACAAGAACCCGTTCGTGTGCAGTGTGCCTTTGTCGACACACCTGAGATAGAACGTATCAACGAATATATCTGTGAACAGCCTGGACCTATAGAGCCCATGGAACTGCCAGAACCTGCCAATGACGATAACGCAGCAGGTGCAGGTAATGTTGATGCACGCAACCTCGACCCATTCTTTGAAGAAGCTGCACATGCTATCGTTATCTCTCAACAAGGCAGCACCAGTATGATACAACGTCGTTTCTCTATAGGCTACAATCGTGCTGGCCGACTCATGGATCAGATGGAAGCTGCTGGCATCGTAGGTGCGGCACAGGGCAGTAAACCAAGAGAGGTACTCGTGCAAGACGAGAACCAACTCAACAACTTATTGAATTCCCTCCGCGGACAGTAACTTCTCGTTTCAAAAAAAACAAGAATTTAATAGTTTAGTAAATATTAGGTCAAGACATGAAGAAAACTATTTTTATTGCACTCATGACTCTGATGGGAATGAGCGCTTTCGCACAGAGCGCCCAACAGGTGCTCGACAAAACAGCCAAAGTTATAGGCAACAAGAATGGTGCCAGCGCCAACTTTACCATAACCAACGATAAGGTTGGCTCCACCAGCGGCACCATCGCTATCAAAGGTAATAAGTTCAATGCTCGAACACCACAAGCCATCGTATGGTTTAATGGTAAAACCCAATGGACTTACTTCAAAAACACCAATGAGGTAAACATCTCTACCCCCACACAGGCACAGCAGATGTCAATGAACCCCTATACCTTTATTAATATATACAAAACGGGCTATAAAATGAGCTTGAAAAATAGCGGAAACAACTATTTGGTTCATCTCACTGCCAACAACCAAAAACGATCGGTAGCTGAACTCTATATTACAATCAACAAGAAGAGCTACATACCATCACAAGTTAAGATGAGACAGGGAAAAAATTGGAGCAACATCAAGGTAAACAACTTTAAGGCTCGCAATATCCCAAATAGTTCATTTGCATTCAACTCAAAAGAGTTTCCTTCGGCAGAAATCATCGACTTGAGATAAGAGAAATATAGCAAATAGCTATCTATATTATAATAGGTATATATAATGAGACCTCCTATAAATAAATAGGAAATGTAAGAAATTTGGAGAAATTACAATATTATTTTGTAATTTCTCCAAATTTATTTTGTAGTTACAATAAAAAGCCCTATCTTTGCAGTGTAATTCAAAAGAAAAGAAAGCGCATGAGAGATCAAGAAGCATATAATAGACTTCTGGAAACAGGCATACGCCCTTCCAAACAAAGGTTAGCCATCATGGACTGGCTCATTACTCACCCCATCCACCCCACAGTGGAAGATGTATATCAAGGGCTCTACAAACAGATTCCTACCCTCAGCAGGACGACAGTGTACAACACCCTGCGTATGCTGAGCGAAAAAGGAGCAGCCCAAATGATTACCATAGACGACCACAGAGTATGTTACGATGGAAACCCAACAAGTCATGTGCACTTTTTCTGCAAGAGATGTGGCAAGGTCATCGACCTCATGGACGAAAAAGCACCACAGCTCATGCACGAAATGAATATCAATGGCAACATCGTACAGGAACAACAACTCTATTATAAGGGTATTTGCGCAGAATGTGCCAATAATGAAGTTGCAGAAACAGAAGATAATAACGACATCAAAATACATTAATAACAGATTATATAACCATATAAAAAACAAAACATTATGAAGAAAAAGTTTATTTGTACTGTTTGTGGATATATCTACGAAGGTACCGAGGCTCCAGAGAAGTGTCCTATCTGCAAGGCTCCAGCCAGCAAGTTCAAGGAGATGGAGGATGCTGTAGACGACGATATGACATTCGCCACTGTGCACGTATTGGGACAGGCTTATAAGGATAGCGTTAACGAAGAGGTTATCAAAGGCTTGAAAGACCACTTCAATGGCGAGTGTGGTGAGGTTGGTATGTACTTAGCTATGGCACGCCAGGCCGACCGCGAGGGCTACCCTGAGATTGCAGAGGCTTATAAGCGCTATGCTTACGAAGAGGCAGATCACGCTTCACGCTTTGCAGAGTTGCTCGGCGAAGTTTTAGGTGACACCAAGAGCAACCTCGAGGCTCGCATTGCTGCCGAGAAGGGTGCTTGTGAGGACAAGTTCCGCATTGCTAAGTTGGCTAAGGAGCAGGGCTCTGATGCTATCCATGACACTGTTCACGAGATGGCTAAGGACGAGGCTCGTCATGCAGCAGGCTTCGCTGGTCTCTACAAGAGATACTTCAAGTAAGAAAAGCCGAGATGAGATTACTCTCATCACGACACGATACAAGGGAACCCTTTCAATATGTAAAGGGTTCCTTTTTTTATCCCCCCGACTAAGAGTCACCAAAAGCAATAACAGATTCTTTTTAAAACAAAAATGTAACTGTCTACGCTTACAAATATTTCTATCCCCTATTCATACGAACAAGAATTATCCTGTTGCGTTAATAAGAAACAAAATAATGCGAATATAAAAGCAAATAAATCGGGAAATAATCCTTAAATTCCTCTCGCAGTATTTTAAGCGCTTGTCTAATCCTATAGTCAACAGTTTTTGGTGAGACATTTAGTTTTTCTGCGATTTCCTGATATGTACAATCATGAAAACGATGTAAAACAAAAGCCTCCTTATACTTTTCAGGTAATCGATTGATAGCCATTTGAATCATCTCCAACAAACTTTCAACTTGGCAATCTACAAGTTCTGTACAACGATCTTCTGAAATCATTTCTGCATACAAGTTTTCTCTTCTCCTCTTGGCAGAATTCTGTTCTATCTTTGTAAGACATTTCAAACGCACAGCCTTATAAAGAAATGCGGAAAGACTGGTATGAAAGAATAAGGTATCATGATGCTCCCATAACCACAATAACACATCTTCTACGATTTCCTCTACATCTTCAAAGGTTACATACTGGTAAGCGTACAAGCACAAGGGTTGATAATATCGATGAAAAATGAAATTAAAGGCCTTCTTGTCGCCATCTACAAGACGTGACAAATAATAGCTTTCATGCTCCATAAACGATTCATTTTCCATTATATAAGAATTTAATATCTTCAGGATTAATATACCACTTACACGATTATGACTGCAAAAATAAATAAAATTACAATGATTTCAAAAAAATATGTGTTTTTTTTTAGGAACAAGTCTTTTTGCTCAGTCATATAAGTGTAAAAGCTTAAAAAACATGAACAAAAGAAACATACAAGATTTGCTTCCTCTATATTTTGAGAATCAGCTCAATGAAGAAGACAACAAGAATATAGAAGAATGGATTCAAGAAAATCCAAGACATCAGTCTATAGCTGATGAGATGGCACATATATATTTAGGTATAGATGCTCTCTATATCAAAAAGAATACAGATGCAGATAAAGCCTATCAAAAAATACAAGGTAGATTATTTAAACAACGAATACAAAAAGCTATCACCTATATCGAACATATTGCAGCCATATTACTAATACCAGTTTTGATGCTTTGCGCTTGGCAATTCTATCAAACATCCAATAAGAAAAATAGTCTGTTAAGTTATACTGCTAATCCAGGTATGACAGCGAAGGTACAGCTCCCTGATGGTAGTACCGTGATCCTGAATTCTAATTCCACTATAACCTATCCGACAGAGTTTAACGATAAACAACGCGAAGTAAAACTATTAGGAGAAGCCTATTTTCAAGTATCTAAAGACACCGAACGGCCGTTTATCGTTACAACTCCTTATCGAGCCAATATTAAAGTATATGGCACAGAATTTAATGTAGAAGCCTACGAAAAGGATAATACATTAACTGCAACCTTGAAAGAAGGAAGCATTGCACTCTCCTTTATTGGTAAAGATGGAAAACAGCAAGAGCAACTATTATTGCCAGGACAGGCTATTACCTATCGAAACAACAGCCAACCTACCCTCATATCGAAAGCCCAAGTAGACATAGCAACCTCATGGACAGAAGGAAAAATAATTTTCCGCAATACACCTTTTAAAGAGGTAATACAGAAATTAGAAAAGAGTTATAATGTACAATTTAGAATTCACAATCCTAATGTCTACAAGAACTGCTTTACAGGAACACTAAGCAATCAACGTCTTGATAGGATTCTTTATATCCTGTCTCAAACCTCTGATATAAAATTTAAACATCAACCAACAGATCAAGCATCCAACTATTCACAGATTATAGAAATCTATTAATTAAAACCTCGAAATTATGAAAAGAAATACATCGTAAAAAAAAAGAAAAAAGCAGGAAAGTATTGGCGTACTCTCCTGCACAAGTTTAGTTCTTATTCATCTGTCCTACCAGGCAGACTATATTTTACTTTAAAACCTTACACAAAAGTATGAATATTTTTTATAGTATAGTACAAAGTCGTAAAAAACTAACACTTTTTATGCTTTTTTGTTTAATAAGCATCAGTGTTTCTAACTTAAAGGCTCAGAATGTAACACTTTCTCATCATTCAAAATCACTGAAAGAAGCAATGAATGAGATTGAGCGTCAGACTGGTTATAAATTCTTCTATAACAATAGTCAAATTCATGTAGATAAGATTATTAACATATCTACACAAAATGAGAAATTGAGTTCCGTGCTCGCTCGTATGTTCAAAGATACGAATATTAGCTATAAGATTTCCGAGAAGACCATTCTTCTCAGCATCAAGAACAACCCTTCTCATCAGAACAAGCCTTCTCATCAGAACAAGCAGAATACTCAAATCGTTTCAGGCACAATTAAAGATGATAGTGGTGAAGGTATTATAGGTGCTACCATTAAAGAAAAGGGCACAAAAAATGGTACCGTAACAGATATCGATGGTAACTTCACCCTCGAAGTAAACACTGGGGCTATGTTAGAGATTTCTTACATAGGATATACTTCACAAACAGTCAAAGCTACAAGAAAGGTCTCTGTCACTCTAAGCGAAAATACTATGGCTATGGACGAAGTCGTTGTGGTCGGTTATGGTATGCAAAAGAAATCTGATTTGACTGGTTCGGTAGTTTCCATTAACTCAGAATCGCTTGAAAGTCGCCCAAGTCCTAATATCATCCAATCATTAGAAGGAGCTGTACCTGGTCTCAATATTTCTACAACTGGTAACAATGCAGAAGGCTCTTCTGCTGTAACCCGCATTCGTGGTGAAAAATCTATATCTGCAGACAACAAACCTCTCATCATTTTGGATGGTATTCCATTTGATGGTCCATGGTCTGAGCTGAACCCTAACGACATCAAGTCTATTGAAGTGCTAAAAGATGCTTCTTCTTCGGCTATCTATGGAGCTCGTGGTGCTAATGGTGTGATTCTTGTAACTTCAAAACGTGGAGAGAAAGGAAAATTATCTATTTCTTATAATGGTTATATTACCGTTGACAACGCTTACAACCTCCCAAAATTGATGAATGGTGAACAGTTTTATAAGTATAAGGAAGAAGCCCTGCGTATGGCAAATACCACTACGCCTACTCCAGAAAATCCAACACCTTGGATGGGTTCATTCACCCAGACCGAGCTTGACATGCATGCCGCTGGTGAATCAACCGATTGGCTAAAAGAAGTAACGCAAACAGGTATAAAAAAACAGCACAACCTTTCTTTACGAGGTGGTTCTGAAAAGACGAAATTCTTCATTTCCCTCAATTATACCGATAATAAGGGAACAGCAAAGGGAAATCATTTCCAACGCTACAACGTACGCTTTAACTTAGACCAGGACTTTACTTCTTGGTTGCATTTCTCTACATCTACACAATTAGGACGTTACGACAGAGGCGGAAGTACAGCCACCTTCTGGCGTGCTTTCCGAATGGTACCTTTAGCACGAGCATATAATGAAGATGGTACTATTCCCAATGCTTCATGGGAAGATTCAAGTGAGGCTTTTGCAGTAAATCCACTCAGTGCTCTTAATAACAAGAGTAAGGATATACGCATGAAAGTAATTACCAACAATTCTATCGAAATCAAATTTCCATTTGTCAAGGGTTTAAGTTACAAACTGAATACAGGCTACACCTATTCTAACAGTTCTTGGAAACAATATCAAGGACAAGATACGTATTATGGTGCACGAAGCAATGGTATTCTCGATACAGATGATTGGCATACAGAAGATTGGATTGTAGAAAATATCATTAACTACGACAATACCTTTGACAAGCATCATATTTTTGTCACTGGACTTTATTCTGCACAGAGTAAAGTGTTTGAACAGAACAAGATGACAGGTAAGGGCTTCCCTAACGACGTTATGGGATATTATCAGATGAATAAGGCAGTCACATCTTCAGGCACACAGTCGTACACCAAGCAGAATCACCTTTCACAGATGCTACGTATCAACTATACCTATGACGAACGCTACCTACTCACCCTGACCGCTCGTCGTGATGGATACTCAGCCTTTGGTTCTGATAGCAAGTTTGGTGTTTTCCCATCTGTTGCTGTTGGATGGAATATTTCAAACGAAAAATTCTTCAGAGGCAAAGAAATCAACAATATAATTTCCAGCTTGAAGTATCGTCTATCATGGGGACGTAATGGTAATGAAGCCATCAGTGCTTACACTACACTACCCAATCTCTCCACATTCAACTATTTGAATGACGATCACTCTGTTTTATATGGATTCTATCCACAAAAGTTAGCATCTCCAAATTTGGGTTGGGAAACGACCTCGTCTATTAATACAGGTATTGACTTTACCCTTTGGAATGGTCGCATACAGAGCAGCCTCGATTTTTATTGGAGCAAGACAAAGGACCTATTACTCAGTCGTTCTATCCCAACTATTAATGGCACAGGTTCCATTACAGAGAACATTGGCTCAACTAAGGGTAATGGTTTTGAGTGGCAAATTATTTCAAACAATTTGCGCACAAAACATTTCTCATGGCAAACCACTCTCAATATCTCACACAACCATACAGAAATCGTAGATGTTGGCATCTATGATGAGAAGGGCAATCCTGTAGATGATATTGCATCAAAATGGTTTATCGGAAAACCTATTAACGTATATTATGACTATAAAAAAATCGGTATCTGGCAAATTACTAACCCCGACAACCCTGAAGGAGCACAAGATGAGCGCAATGTAAACTCTATTCCTGGATATATAAAGTATCAGGATGTTGACAATAATGGCGTCATCAATACCGATGACCGTCAAATTATTGGTTCCACAGAACCAAAGATAAGATTCGGTATTAATAACAAGTTCACTTATAAGGACTTCTATTTAAGTTTCTTCTTCACAGGTCAGTGGGGACAAACAGCACCTAATGCTCTCTATGATTGTGCCACCAATTCATATCGACAGAATCGCTTGATGGTAAATTTCTGGACACCAGAAAATCCAACTAATGATTATCCAAAAAACTCTCTGGATACTTCTGTAAACCCAATGAATGCAAGTTTTTATGAGAAGACAGATTACTTGCGACTCGCCGATCTTACATTTGGCTATACAGTGCCAAAGAAATGGCTCAGCAACATTTTCATCAGACGTATAGAGGCTTACGTAAATATGCGTAATCTCTTTACATGGACAAGTTGGACGGGTATGGATCCCGAATTCATTGCAGAGCAATATGCCACACCTCCTGTACGTTCATTCACATTTGGTCTGAAGTTAGATATTTAATTAGAACATTGATAAAACAGAATAAACAATGAAAAAATATATAGGTTTAATGTTACTCCCCCTGATTACGTTCTTAGGAGTAAGTTGTGACGAAAAGAGCTTCTTGGAAGAGAAACCTAAAGCTGAGCTATATCCGGAAAATTTATTGCTCAATTATGATGGATTCAAATCCATGAACATAACTCTTTATGGTATGGCACGTGCCGAGTACCGCAGAGCGGATGCACTGGGAGGAAGCATACCACAAGTATTACATTCGGCTTGGGATGGTGGCACCGATGTTGCATGGGCCAACAACTCATCTTCTGCAGTACAGTTTATGTACAATCCAAAATTAATTGACCGCACCGATCTTAGCATATTCAGCAATATCTTCCAATGGTGTTATCGCATTATTAACACCGCCAACATGGTAATTACCAGAGCAGAAAATAGTAACGTAGACTGGAAAGGAAGTACACCAGAGGCAAGAGAAGCCAACAAGAATGAGGTATTGGCAGAAGCTCGTTTCTTCCGTGCATGGAGTTATCGTCACTTGACATTGACATTCGGTGCCGTGCCTCTTTCTACAGTAGAAATTACAGGATTAAATTATCGTAATGACTGGGAACGCAACTCTGTAGAAGAAATCCGCGAAGTGATGGAACAAGACTTGGCGTTTGCTGTTAAACACCTACCCATGCGAGCAAGCAGCAACAGCAAGGTTTCACAGGCTTTAGCGCGCCATTACTTGGGTGAGCTATATCTTGCAGAAGGCAAACCTGCAGAAGCAGTAGAAACCTTACGCCCTTTATGCGAGGGCAATGAATATGCCTTGATTACCACACGTTTTGGTGCAAACGCGAACAATCCAGGTTGTCCTTACATCGATTGTTTCCGCACTCCCATGTATGCAGATGGCAACACTGAGGTTCTCCTTGCCTTCGTCAATACAGAACCCGAGAACAGCTCGTATGGTACAGCTGAAGTATATATGAAGAGTACTTATAAGGGATATTACTCAAATGACGGAGTCATCAAGAAGAGCAACCTCAAAAACCCAGACTATACAAGCGGAGCCTGTACATGGCCTCAGGCATTTTGGTTGGCAAATGGTGGAAAAGGAGCAAGCCGTTTGGCCATATCACGTGGTGTGCTGCGTCTGTACAACTACAAGGAGATGGGAAACCAGGATGATCGTATAGGAAAGTATGCCATGGTTTGGAATATTTATCAAGTAAATGCTGATGGTAAGACAGAGGAATATCTAAACAATGGTAAAGCTGTAGTTGATACCACCGTAACAGCAGCCATGTTGAATGACAACAAAACAACCATCAAAAAATGGAACTGGCCATCTATTCGCAAATGGGATTATACTGCCCCTGTAAAAGCCAATGGAGACAAGGATGGATGTTATCAAGATATCTCCTATCTCCGTCTTGCAGATACTTACCTACTTTACGCAGAAGCTCTGTATAAAGATAACAAAGCAGGAGAAGCCATCAAGTGGATCAACAAAGTAAGAAATCGTTCTAATGCTGTTAGCATCACCGAAAGCGACTTGCTGTCAGGTGGTCTGGATCTTATTTTGGATGAAAGAGCGCGTGAACTATTTTCTGAAGAAGAGCGCCGCGAGACTCTGATTCGCGTATCTCAAGAAGGTGGAAAGGATGAACGCGCACTTGACAATTACTTTAAGCGTCGCACTCGTGCTCTCAATGAAATTGCAGGCCGTGATGCTCGTGGAATGAACGACTATGAGACTCCGGTCTTGTTCCCTATTCCTCATAAGTTTATAGAGTCTAACACGGGTCGTCCTTTAGCCAACAACCCTGGCTATAAAAATTAATATTATTATGTTTTAAACCTTCGAGGGGATGCTTCTGATTCATGACAGATGTTTCCCCTCGAATTAAATAAAATTCTAATATCTTATGATGCTATATTTTACTTTCACAATAGCCATCATCATTATCACAGCCATTGCACTCTATCGAAAAATAAACCCTCAAGGAATTTTAATCACAGCAGGATTGGTTATGTGTATTATTTCCTTAGCTGCACTCGGGAATCCCATTATTCTGAAGCACCCTACAGGAAATGATGGCTTTGATATCATCAAACTTATTGATGAAACTTTCGTCAACAACATCACACGCGCAGGATTAATGATTATGACGATTGGTGGTTATGTGGCTTTCATGAATCACATAGAGGCCACCCAAACTCTTGTGAGGTTATCTATGAAACCACTTTCATTTATGCGTCGCTGTCCCATGTTGGCAGCTGTACTCACCATTCCCATTGGGCAGATGCTCTTCATCACCACTCCGTCTGCTACTGGCTTAGGTCTACTCTTAGTAGCATCCATCTACCCTATTCTTACCAGTTTGGGAGTAAGCAGACTGACGGCACTCTCCATGATTGCTGCCACAACTTTATTTGATCAAGGTCCTGGTTCTGCAAATACGGCATTAGCAGCCCAACTGATTGGTATTAACAATGTTGAATACTTTATCACCCACCAATTACCACTTGTCATCCCAACTACCATTATAGTTATGTTGACATTCTGTGTCTCAAATTGGTATTTTGACAAATATTCAAATCAAGATCAAGGTGAAAAAGGCAAAGTAGAAGTCATATCAACAACAGCACCTGCATTTTATGCGCTGTTTCCAGTCTTGCCTCTCATATTACTGGTAGTATTCTCTCCCTATGTAGGATTGATAAATCCTACAATAAAGTTGGATACCACTACCGCTATGTTTGCATCACTATTCATAACAATGTTGCTTCATCTCATCCGTATCCGGAATATTAAAAAAGTATACGAATCAATCGGTGCTTTTTGGAAAGGAATGGGTAATGTTTTTGGAAAGGTAGTGACCTTAATTGTCGCTTCTGAAATTTTCTCAAAAGGTCTTATTCAACTTCATTTCATCGATAATCTTATCCAACTCTCTACAGGTGTAGGATTCACCGAGTTAGCAATAGTTATTGTCTTCAGCCTCATCATCTTCGGTGCAGCCGTTCTCATGGGTAGTGGCAATGCCGCATTCTTCTCTTTTGGTCCATTGATGCCTGGTATTGCAACACAACTGGGTATTCCTTCCTATGTCATAATATTACCATCTCAGTTAGCTTCAAGTATGGGACGTTCCGCTTCACCAATTGCAGGTGTCATCGTTGCCATAGCAGGTGTAGCAGGAGCATCTCCCATAGAACTGGCTAAACGCAATATTATTCCACTCACACTTAGTGTCATTTTCTTAATCACCTACCATATCATAACATTATCTTTATGAATCATTTTAAAATCATCAAAAACGCTCACATATATGCACCCAAAGACTTGGGAATAAATGACATTCTACTATATGGCAACCAAATAGCCATGATAGACAAAAAAATAGAGCTAATAGGCATCAAAATGGAAACTATTGATGCTGAAGGAAAGAATGTTACACCAGGGTTTATCGATCGACATGTACATGTCATTGGTGGTGGCGGTCAACAGGGATTTGCATCCCTTGCACCAGAAGTAACCGTCAGTGAACTTATTAGTTGCGGTACCACTACTGTTTTAGGACTTTTAGGTACAGATGGGTTTGTCAAAGATCTACCTTCTCTATACGCAAAAGTAAAAGGTTTAAGTCAGGAAGGACTCTCTGCCTATATGCTCACAGGATATTACGGCATCCCTACCCCAACCCTCACCCATAGCGTAGCAGAAGACCTAATATATATAGATAAAGTAATAGGTTGCAAACTCGCCATGAGTGACGACCGTAGTTCTTTTCCTACAGAACAAGAAATTTTGCGCCTGATCAATCAGGTGCGTCTTGGTGGTTTTACTTCAGGAAAAGGCGGTTTTCTGCATATTCATTTAGGTAATCTTCCTTCAGGCATTTCCTTGCTTTTAGATATTGCCAAAAAATATCCTACTCTCACAAAATATCTATCTCCTACGCACATGATACGCACAGAGATGCTTTTCCAACAAGCCATTGAATTTGCTAACATGGGAGGTAATGTAGATTTTTCTACAGGTGGAACTCGTTTCCAGCTACCTCATCTTTGTGTGATGGAAGCCTTAAGCAAAGGTGTTCCCATGGAGAGAATCACGTTCTCAAGTGATGGACATGGAGGTGTGAGACGCATAAATCCAGAAACTGGCGAAGATAGTTACCGTCCTGCACCTCTTGACTTAAATTTCAAGGAGATGAAAGCATTAGTATCAGAATGTGATTTGCCTTTAGAACAAGCTCTTAGGCTGATAACAGAAAATCCTGCACGCCAAATGTATCTACACAACAAAGGACAGATTGCTATAGGGAAAGATGCTGATTTCTGTATTTTAGACCAACAACTAAATCTAACCGATGTTATCTTGAATGGAGAAATCGGTATGAAAGATCAAGCTATTATTAAAAAAGGAAGATACGAATTATGAAAACTAAAATATTCTTACTGATAAGTCTATTATCACTTATTATCCCTTTAAGTATTAAGGCTGATAATAAACTATTAGAGCGTGGTGAAGGTATGTTTACATATCAGGATCCAATAAATTTGCAGTTGAAACCTATTGATGTGCATTATTACATCCCTGAAGATGCAGACATTACCACCTGTCCTATTGTCTTTGTTTTTCAAGGCAACGACAGAGACTACACATATTTGATGGATACTTGGGGAAAAGACGCCAAAGAGAAACACTATATGGTTTTCATTCCCCAATTTCCGATGAAAGATTATCCACTCCATCTATATCAGGAAGTAGGCGTGATGAATAAAAAACATACCATTCTAAATCCGAGAGATGAAACCACAGCAAGTATGATAGATCGTGTGTTTGAGTTTGTTAAGAAACATACAGCTACACTTCGCAATGATTATCAGATTTATGGGCACTCGGCAGGTGGACAATTTGTACAGCGCTTCATGCTTTTTCATGATAGTCCATACGTTTCTCGTGCGATAGTGGGAAGTCCTGGTTGGTACACTTTTCCAGACCATTCTGCTCTTTTCCCTTATGGCATCAAAGATGTACCCTACGTAGACGAAATGACTTTGAAACGTATGCTGAATAAAGACATCATCATACAAACAGCCACTCTTGACACTGTGCGCGAATGGTTTTTACGCAAAACACCAGAAGCTGATGCACAAGGAAGAAACCGATTTGAACGTGGTAACCGCTTCTATAATTTCTGCCGAGAATATGCAGCTCAGCACAATTGGCCTTTTCGTTGGCGTATGCAAACTGTGCAGAATGTAAACCATGATGCTATCTTGATGGGAAAAGCAGCTTCAGACATACTTTGCCTACCTACAGATTCATTCTTTTCTTCTCCTACCTTAAAGAACTTAAGAGAAAACGGTAAAATAGCTACTTATCAAGAGGTTGCAGAATACTTAAAGCATCTTGCCAGCAAATACACTCAACAAGCAGATATACAAGTCATTGGAAAATCTCCACAAGGTAGAGATATTTTGGCATTGCGTATAGGCAACAAAAAGGAAAATGCCCTTAAAGTATGGATACAAGGAGGGCTTCATGGCAACGAACCTGCTCCTGTGGAATCAGTATGTATGTTAGCTCAATATCTTCTGGAAACAGAGCAAGGAAAACAACTTGCCAACAATCTGAATATTTATTGTTTGGCAGTGGCGAATCCAGATGGCTACAACCAACTGAAGCGCACTTCAGGAAACGGTTTGGACCTCAATAGAGACATGACAAAGATGAACGACCCCATGACAGTTCTTCTAAAAAAAGCATGGATTGATTTTCGTCCAGACGTATCTTTTGATATTCACGAATATAACCCTCGACGCAAGGATATAAAAGAATTCTATGGTAAACCTTTAGAAACTAATTGTGATGTCTTGCTCATGACAAGTGGACACCCTAATATTAGTCCAAGTATCAAAAATTTGCAACAGCAACTTTTTGATATCTCTATGAAAAGAACATTGGAAAAGAATGGTTATACCTATGCTCCTTATTTTACACCTTTTACACAAAAAGGGCAGATGAACGCTCGTTTAGAAGCCAAGAGTCCTCAATCAAGCGCTACTTGGAATGCACTTGCTGGTTCGATATCGCTATTTGCAGAAATCAAAGGAATTGGATTTGGAGAAAAACTATTTGCAAAACGTTCGATGATAGGCTTTATGCTGGCATGCGATGTATTGAAATCCGCCAACAATCGCCGCAACTGGATTATGAAGAGTACACGAAATTGGGATTCACAAAACTCTCAAAACGATTCTATTGTTGTCACTTTTCGCCCTCAAACAAAAAAGGTATGCTATGATTTTGTGAATTGGGAAAATGGTGAGATCGTTTCTAAAAAAATGACTGGTCATGATGCTTTACAACCTATTGCTCTTATCAAAAGAGCCATGCCAAAAGGTTATCTCTTGAATACTACTCAATGCATGCCTATAATAAATCGTCTAAAGGTTTTAGGCGTAAAAATGGAACCTTTGAATCATACCAAATCGATAAACGTAGAAGAATATAAGGTTACAAATGTGGTTCGTCAAACTAAACTTTGGGAAAACATTCATCAAAATAGTGTAGAGGTGATGACCATAAAGAAAATGCTCAAACCATCTAAAGGATGGGTATATATAAGTACCCAACAACCTTTGAAGAATCTGATTACAACATTATTGGAACCAGAAAGTGTGAATGGTTTTATTGCCTTTGATGTGATTTCTGCTTCTAAAAACAAGAGCCTGCCTTGGGTAAGAGTTTGCGAATAATCAAAACTCTCATCACGACACGATACAAGGGAACTCTTTCAATATGTAAAGGGTTCCTTTTTTTTATCAAAAGTGGTCGCAAAAACGCAAGTACTTGCGTTGACCATCGCAAGTACTTTCAAGTGCCAACGCAAGTACTTTCATTGGCACTTGAAAGTACTTGCATTTTTTGGGGCACTTTTCTACTTGTGGTTTAACATTTAGTTGCCACTCTATGCATGATTGATAAAACGGGTTGATTTTGTTATTATTTATAGTTCCTTCAACATTATGATAAAAAAATTGCTTATATCAATTTTTATCTTTATCTTTGCATTACATTCAAGTAAGCTTAATGAATTTGCGCCCGCTTGCATGAACTTTAGATAATATAAAAAACAAGAACAATGGAAGCTAAGAATATCAATCAATTGGTAACAGAAAACTTGAACTATGTCAAATCTTTGGCCAACAGGTTCAAGGGAAAAGGTGTAGACTTCGATGACTTAGTGAGCGAAGGTTATATGGCTATGACACAAGCTGCACAAAAATATAATCAAGAACGTGGCACACAGTTTATTGCTTATGCAGCACCCTTCATTCGTAAAGCCATGGAACAAGCCGTCAAACAGCAATCTGCTTCATACGGAATGCCACGAGATGAGCATCAGCAACTTCATAAAAGAGTAAGCCGTCCTCTCTCCATTGATGCTCCTCTAAGCACTAACAACAAGTACACCCTGCTCGACATTCTTATTAATAAGGATGCGCTCTCCGATGAAGAGAACTCTTACTTCCGCCTGATAACAGAAGATCTCAACGCAGCCATTGAGACACTCGATGAGCGTGAACGCGAAGTGATACGTAAGTTCTATGGCATAGGCTGTCCGCATATCCCTATGGCAGACATTGCCGAAGATATGAATCTAAAAAGAGAAAGGGTAAGACAAATACGAGACAAGGCTGTGCGCAAGATAGCTCGTCAGGCAAAGACTAAAGCTCTGAAAGCCCTATTAAGAAAATAAAAAAAACGCCCCTTTCTCTGACGGCAGAGAAAAGGGTGCCACATAATGAAAATATAGATGGTTATAGATATAGGAGGTAGGTTAAATTCCGGCCTCCTTTTTCTTTTTCGCTTGAGCCTTGCGATACTCACAGGGTGTCATTCCCATACGATGATAAAAATTGGCATAAAAACTCTGACGGGTATTAAAACCAGCCATATCACTAATATCTTCTATTGTCATCTTGGTATATCTCCTGTCTGACAATAATGACATCGCTTCATTGACACGGAAATCGTTGACAAATTCAGAATAATTCTTATGTAGACGAGTGGCGCATACTGCAGAGATGTAACGGGCATTGGTATTTAGGTCGGCAGCCAGTCTGCGAGTGTTGTAAGTCTTATCCTTGTATTTGCCTTCAGCTACAATTATTCGTAAAATTCCCTCATACAAACTATCCTTGAGCTTATCGCTGAGAAGAGTCTGGTAACGTGCTACTTTTTCTTTTTTAGGCGTATAGTTATATTTGGCCATAGCATTAAGTTAGTTTATAAATTTGTAATGACAAAGATACGGCAAAACAAGATAAAGACCAAATTTTTTGTGGTTTTTTTTATTAATTATATACAAATAAATTGCCTATATGGAATAAAAGCCGTAAATTTGCCCTAAAAATAAAATAACAGGTAGAATGAACAAACTCGGTGGAATGAAACAGATTATTTGGTTCGTGAGAACCTATGCCATGCTCTTAGCAATTTTCATACTGCAAAAGCCATTATTTATGCTCATAACCCACAACGCTTCGCAGATGATGTGGGGAGATTTTTTTGCAGAAATGATACCCGTTATGTACCATGGACTGCGTATAGACCTGTCGATGGCAGGATATCTCATGCTCCTACCAGGATTGCTACTACTGGCCAATGTCTGGATAAGGCAGGAGTTCATACGCCCCATCTTCAATGCTTATATGGGGCTCATAGCGGCAGCTACAGCTCTCTGTTTTGTCCTTAACACCGTGCTCTACCCATATTGGTGCTTCCCCTTAGACAGTATGCCGTTCTTCTACTTCTTTACATCACCTACTGATGCTTTTGCGAGTGCTTCACCCTGGGAAATACTCTTGGGTATCATTGCCTTAGCAGGTATAACCATTCTGAACTGGTGGTTGTTACACATGCCTAAGCCAAAACGCGACCGCTATGGACGACGCGACTATCATAACGAGGGCCTCGACTGCCATCGCACACGCACCTCCATCATCCTGTTTCTTATGACAGGCTTACTCATTCTGCCTATCCGTGGAGGCTTCACCGTAGCCACTACCAATACAGGAACAGCCTACTTTAGTCAGCTTTCTTACCTCAACCACTCTGCAGTCAACCCCATGTTCAGCCTATTCGAGTCGTTGACAAGACAGCAAGATTACGACAAGCTGTATCGCTATATGGACGAGGACGAAGCCAATAAGATATTCAGCACCATGGTTAGCCAGAGCGACGAGAACACCTACCCCATACTCAACCAAGAAGCACGTAGGCATGCTCCCGACATACTACTCGTGGTGATGGAGAGTTTCGCAAGCGACCTACTTCCTTCTATAGGCACACAGAAGAACGTAGCGGTATGCCTTGACTCTATCGCCCAGCAAGGTATACTCTTCACAAGATTCTATGCCAATAGTTTCCGAACAGACCGTGGACTGGTGGCCATCTTGAGTGGCTATCCTGCACAACCCACGATGAGCATTATGAAGGACCCCAACAAGTCGAGTCATCTGCCTTCTATCTCTAAGTCGTTGGTGAAATATAAGAACTATCAGACGGCATACTATTATGGAGGTGATATCAACTTCACCAACCAACGTTCATACCTTATATCTCAAGGATTTCAGCGCATCACGTCTGACCAAGACTTCCCCATAGAACAGCGACTCAGCAAATGGGGAGTACACGACCACATCGTAGCCGATAAGTTGATGTACGACATAGAACACGAAAAGCCAACAGGACATCCTATGCTCAGAGTCTTCCAGACATCGAGTAGCCATGAGCCTTTCGAAGTGCCCTACAGCAGACTACAAGATAAGCGTCTCAACGCCTTTGCCTACACCGATAGTGTCATGGGGGCCATCGTGCGTAGATACCGCAAGTTGCCACAATGGAAGAATACACTTATCATCTTCGTGCCCGACCATGTAGGTGGTTACAAGGAGCATCTTGACAATGGCGACAGAAGCCGTTATCAGATACCGCTTATCTTAACGGGAGGAGCCATAGAACGCCCCATGAAGATAAAACTCATCGGTTCGCAACAAGACATTGCTGCCACGCTGTTAGGTCAGCTTGGAGTGGAACACAAAGACTTCCTTTTCAGCAAAAATATGCTCAGTGATGCCACACCTAAGTTTGCCTTCTTCACCGTCAACGATGCTTTTGGCGTAGTAAGCGAAGAGAACTCGCTGATTTTTGACAACAAAAGCAAGAAGGTACTATACGACAAAGGAGCCATTCATGGCTATAACATCAAGCGTGGACAGGCATACCTGCAAAAGTTGTACGACGACATCAGTAAGAAATAATCACACCCCGATATATCAACATTATAAAAGTTCTCAAGAAAACATAATAGAAGCTATATACACGAATGACAGACATGCTCAACACACTGGAACAGGCAGACACCCAACTATTATTGTTTCTCAACGGATTTCATAATAGTTTTTGGGACTATTTCATGATGATATACAGCAGCCGATTTGTATGGATACCATTTTATGCAAGTTTCCTCTATGTGATGTTCCGCAATTATGATTGGCGCTTAGTAACCAAATGCCTTGTGGCCATCGTGGCCATCGTAGTGCTATGCGACCAAACCACCTCTACGCTCATCAAGCCGATGGTGGAACGCATGAGACCAAGTAATATTGACAATCCCATCTCACCCATGGTACATATCGTGAGCAACTATAGGGGCGGCAAATACGGTTTCCCATCCTCGCACGCTGCCAATGCTTGGGGAATGGCCTTCTTTGCCATGTATCTGACACGCAACAGAAAACTAAACCTATTTCTGTTGGCTTGGGCCTTGGTGATGGCATACTCACGCATCTATATGGGGGTTCACTACCCTGGCGACATATTGGTAGGAACATTCTTCGGAGCCTTGTTTGCCACCCTGTGCTACTATCTCTTAGCATTGGCCGACCCACAAGGTATACAGAAATGGAAAGCCCAAGATAGACTACTATTACAAGGATGGCTCCCTATCACTGCAGGTTCCATCTCCATTCTGTGCATGCTGATTGCTGCAGCTTATATGGCAGCCACACAACTGGACTTATTCATCCGTTAAAAAAAAATATGGCATAGCAATCCACATTGGAAGACTAAAAAACGATTATACAAACACATATATTAATAAAAATCAGAAACAAGATGAAGAAAATGATGTTTTTTGCAATCGCAGCCTTAGGCATTACACTGGCAGCTTGCAATGGTAAGAAGACCGAACAGACACAGAAAGCCACCACAGAGGTAGTAGCTATCACCGACACAGCCTTCCAAAATAAGGTTGCAGGTGATTATCAGAGCTATGATGGTAGCAAGGTGATTACGCTTAACAGCGACTTGACCGTAACGACCAAGAACGACCAGGACTACTATAAGTGGGAACTGATTGCTCTACCTGAGGGCGACCAGACTGTTATCCTACTCGACCGCAAGGGAGTAGACAAGGACATACAGACTCAAGCTCAAATCGATGCTGCAGAGGGTATGATCATTGTTAACAATGAGACTTATCGCAAAAAGCAGGAAGCTAAGTAAGAAGAACTTCTTACTTCTCAAACAAAAAACGCTCCTCACTTCACAGTGAAGAGCGTCTATTCAATAGGTATTAGTTCCGTTTAAGGTAAAAAGATTGTATTCAGGATAACGTTTGCAAAGGTAGTAAAAATATTTTAAACAAAAAAATATTTTGATGTGTTTTATAACATATTTTTTCAAAAAAGCAATAAAAATATCTTTCTATCAACTTTTTTTCTACACCTCTTCAATATTTCAAAAAAAATATAAGGCACATATTTTTCATACTTACAATTTATTTTGTACCTTTGCACCATATTAATATAATACAAAACATATCTCATTGAAATATGGCAATAAATGAAGAAAATCTGAACGAGGAGAAAAAAAATATCTCTTTCGTTGAACAATTTGTAGAAGAGGATCTCAAGGAGGGAAAAAACAATGGTCGTATACAGACACGTTTCCCCCCAGAGCCTAACGGATATTTGCACATAGGACACGCCAAAGCTATCTGCATGGACTTCGGAGTGGCCGAAAAGTATAATGGTATCTGCAACCTCCGTTTCGATGATACCAACCCCAGCAAGGAGAACAACGAATATGTTGAGAATATCCTTCAAGACATACAATGGCTTGGCTTCAAATGGGGAAACATCTACTATGCTTCCGACTATTTTGAGAAACTATGGGATTTTGCCATCTGGATGATCAAGAAGGGACATGCCTACATCGACGAGCAGACAGCAGAACAGATAGCAGAGCAGAAAGGTACTCCTACCACACCTGGTACGGCAAGTCCTTATCGTGACCGCCCTGTAGAGGAAAGTTTGGCTCTCTTCAAAAAGATGAATACCCCAGAAGCCGTAGAAGGAAGCATGGTGCTTCGAGCAAAACTCGACATGGCCAATCCTAACATGCACTTCCGCGACCCTATCATCTACCGCATCATACAGACTCCACACCATCGTACAGGCACCAAGTGGCATTGCTACCCTATGTATGACTTTGCCCATGGACAGAGCGACTACTTTGAGGGTGTAACCCACTCTATCTGCACCTTGGAGTTTGTACCTCATCGTCCTTTGTACGACAAACTGATTGACTTCCTCAAGGAGCAAGACAACACAGCAGACGTTCTGAACGACAATCGTCCTCGACAGATTGAGTTTAACCGTCTCAACCTCACCTATACGGTGATGAGTAAGCGTAAGCTACACACTCTCGTAGACGAGCACCTCGTCAACGGATGGGACGACCCACGTATGCCCACACTCTGCGGTATGCGCCGTCGAGGCTACTCTCCAGAGAGCATCCGCATGTTTATCAACAGCATTGGCTACACCAAGTTTGATGCACTCAATGACATGGCTCTTCTCGAAGCTTCTGTACGCGAAGACCTCAACAAGAAGGCTTGCCGAGTAAGTGCAGTCCTCGACCCAGTGAAACTCGTCATCACCAATTATCCTGAAGGCGAAAGCGAGGAGATGGAGGCCATCAACAATCCTGAAAATGAAGCCGATGGCACACACACCATCACCTTCAGCAAGAACCTGTGGATAGAACGTGGCGACTTCATGGAAGACGCACCCAAGAAGTTCTTCCGCATGACACCAGGAAAGGAAGTGCGCTTGAAGAATGCTTATATTGTGATGTGTACAGGCTGTACAAAGGATGCAGAAGGCAACATCATCGAAATTCAGGCAGAGTATGACCCTATCAGCAAGAGCGGTATGGAAGGCGCCAACCGCAAAGTGAAGGGCACCTTGCACTGGGTATCAGCAGATCACTGTGTCAAGGCTGAAGTACGCGAATACGACCGTCTTTTCAATGTAGAAAATCCTTCTGCCGACGAGCGCGACTTCCGCGAGTTGCTCAACCCAGAGAGTCTGCACACCTTCAACAACTGCTATGTGGAGGAATATGCTGCCAATAAGAAACCTGGTGAATACTTGCAGTTCCAGCGCATAGGCTACTTCATGGCCGACCTCGATACAACAGCAGAGCATCCTGTATTCAACAAAACCGTAGGTCTGAAAGATACTTGGGCAAAGCTCAATAAGTAAATACTACCTACTTATCAGACATATCAACGAAGATGAATACAGCTGCACTTTTTCTGTGGATTCTCGACAACTTGAACTATTGGGTGGTCATGCTCTTCATGGCCATCGAGAGTTCCTTTATACCCTTCCCTTCAGAGGTGGTTGTTCCACCCGCTGCATGGAAGGCTATGGATCCTGCCAGCGGAATGAACTTTCTGCTCGTCATCGTGGTTGCTACGGTAGGTGCTAACATAGGAGCCCTCATTAACTACTACATTGCAAAATGGGTAGGTCGCCCCATTATCTACCGATTTGCAGATAGTCGCATAGGGCACATGTGTCTCATCGATCGTCAAAAGGTAGAGACTGCAGAAGCGTACTTCCGCAAGCATGGTGCCGCCTCTACCATCTTTGGAAGACTGGTTCCAGCTGTGCGCCAACTTATCAGCATCCCTGCTGGTTTGTCAGGCATGCACTTGGGCAAGTTCTTACTATACACAACGATAGGAGCAGGCATCTGGAACACGGTATTGGCGGTGATAGGTTGGAGCATCTACCAATATACAGACTACAAGACAACACAGGATGTATACCAGCAGGCTCTGAAGTATAGTCACGAAATAGGCTATATACTCTTGGCTCTCGCTGTGGTGGTAGTGGCATTCATTGCTTACAAAGGAATCAAAAAGAAAAACTAAACACTAAGTTTTGTCTATCGTAAATTTCTGACAAAACTTCATATCTATACAAAAAGAAAAATCTCTGCGAGCCATGCTCACAGAGATTTTTCTTTTTAATATCTTGTTCTACTGTCATGATTTCTCCCTCTACCCAAATCTTAGACTTGAAATCGGAGAACACGCAGTAAACATCTATCGTTTAATTCATGCCTGAAAACTGCTTAATACGTTGCTCCTCAGACATTTTGCAAATTAATAAAGTACCATCCTCTTCGGCCACGATATAACCTTCAAGTCCCTGTATGACAACCTTTTTCTCGTTCAGCGTATGAACAATGTTGTTTTTCGACTCTATCATCTGGATGTTATTGCCAATGGTGGCATTTCCATAAAGGTCGCGATGCGACTGAGCCAGCAGGCTACCCCATGTACCTAAATCGCTCCACCCAAAATTAGCTGGGAATACAAAAATCTCCTCAGCCTTCTCCATGATGGCATAGTCAATAGAGATATTCTCACACTCAGGATATTTCAGATCTATCTGTTCCTGCTCCTGGGACGTACCATAGATAGGGCGCAAACTTTCAAAAATCTTTGCTATAGCTGGCTGATATACACGGAAAGCATTCACTATAGTAGCCGCACTCATGATAAAGATACCGGCATTCCAAAAGAAATTCTTATCGCTGACATACTTTTTAGCCGTCTCCAAGTCTGGCTTCTCACGGAATTGATCTACTCGGAATATCTCCTTATTACGAGCTGACGGAGTGCGAAGATCTCCCTGGATATAGCCATATCCCGTCTCAGGACGCGTTGGCTTCATACCAAGTGTCACAACACTATCGGTTTCACCAGTAAACTTAAGTGCTGAAACAATAACACGTCTGAACTCTGTACTATTAGTCACAATATGGTCGGATGGAGATACTACGATATTGGCGTTGGGGTCCTTTTCCTTGATGCGCCAACTGATGTAAGCCACACAGGGTGCAGTATTGCGACGACAAGGTTCCTGAATGATGTTACCTACAGGTATTTCAGGCAACTGCTCTTTCACAAGAGCTGCATACTTTTTATTGGTTACCACCCACACATTCTCAGGATCGCAAATCCCCTCAAATCTGTCGAATGTAAGCTGGAGCAGAGTGCGTCCCGTACCCAACACATCGATAAACTGCTTGGGTTTCTCTTCGGTGCTCATAGGCCAAAATCTACTGCCTACTCCACCTGCCATGATCACTAAATGGTTATTTTTGTGAGCCATATTCCTTTAATAAAATGTTATATATTGCAAAGGTAATAAAAAATAACTATAAAACAAAAAAAGGATGAGATATTTTCTCATCCTTTTTGCTTTTTATCATTATTGCTTAATTACAGCTTGTTTAATTCCTGTTTCCAGGCCTCATAAGCCTCCTTATAAGCATCACGTTGTGCTACATCAGGCTCTATGACTGCCAATTTCTTCAACGTAGCAAAGGCCTCATCGTGATCTTTATAAATACCAGCACCAATACCTGCACCCTTCGCAGCGCCAGCACTACCATCAGTCTCATACAGTTCGATAGTGGCACCACTCACGCTGGCAAGCGTATCGCGGAACAAAGGACTGAGGAACATATTGGCTCGGCCTGCATGTATCTTGTTGATATCCATTCCCATCTGCTGCATGATTTCCATACCATAGCAGAAGCTGAAGACAATACCTTCCTGAGCTGCACGTACAATATGAGCACGATTATGCTTATTGAAGTTTAAGCCACGAATAGAACAGCCCACCTCCTTATTCTCAAGCACACGCTCTGCACCATTTCCGAATGGGATGATGCGCACGCCATCACTTCCGATAGGCACACCTGCTGCCAAGTCGTTCATATCTGCATAGCTTACATCTGGGGTAATGTTACGATGTACCCAAGCATTGAGGATACCAGTACCATTGATGCAAAGAAGCACACCTAAGCGGTCGAGCTCTGTGGTGTAATTGGCATGAGCAAAGGTGTTAACACGGCTGTGAGGATCGTAGTTTACATCTCCAAGCACACCATATACAACACCTGAAGTACCAGCTGTACTTGCTATCTCACCAGGATTGAATACATTCAGACTTACTGCATTGTTAGGCTGATCGCCAGCACGATAAGATATTGGTGTTCCTTCTTTGAGTCCCAACTCTTGAGCAGCCTCCTTAGAAACAACACTCTGTACGGCAAATGTAGGTACGATATCGGCCACTACACTCTCGTCAAATCCATAGTAGTCGAGCAAGAACTTAGCTGGTTTTTTCTCCTTGAAATCCCACATCATGCCTTCAGAAAGACCACTAATAGTAGTCTTCACCTCGCCTGATAATTTCATGGCCAAGTAGTCGCCTGGCAACATGATTTTATCTATCTTAGCAAAGAGTTCAGGCTCATTCTCCTTCACCCAAGCCAACTTAGAGGCTGTAAAGTTGCCTGGTGAATTGAGCAGACTCTGCAGACAGCGCTCTTCACCCAAATCGTGGAAAGCCTTCTCACCATAAGGTACGGCACGCGAGTCGCACCAGATGATACTGGGTCGTAAAACATTTTGCTGCTTATCAACGCATACCAAACCATGCATCTGATAAGATATACCTATAGCAAGGATGTCTTCACCCTTAGCTCCTGTCTCGGCCATGATTTTCTGAAGCGACAATTTGGCATTGTCCCACCACATTTGTGGGTCTTGCTCTGCCCAGCCAGCCTTCACTGCCATGATAGGAGCTTCATGATCTGGATAAAAAGCCGATGCTGCTATCTCGCCACTATCTACATCCGTCAGTGAAGCTTTCACCGAACTGGAGCCTACGTCAAAGCCCAACAAATATCTTCTTGCCATAATTCTTAGTATTAATTAGATTATTGATAATAAAGTTATTAGCTAATATATTACACCAAACACTCCTACTCTTCCTTCAGCAGGTCGTTGAAGAAATGATCTAAGTCACTATCAAGCCCCTCCATGAGGTCGCCACCTACAATGACCGTATCATCATCTGCAAGATAGAGTTCACCAAGATTCTCCTTATCATCATCTTCGAGAACAAAGCTATATGGCTTCAGAATACCCAAATTATCTATCAACTCGGCATTCTTTCTCATTATATTGCGCAGTATCTTGGCCACTTCTTCATAGAAGTTTTCATCCTTGTTGTCAATCCATTGTTCTACCACACAACGTGTTATCTCCTGGTCGTCATCATCAAAAGCCAACAGTTCACCACTGTCTTGAGATACACGAACATGAATGTCTGTCAACACGGAAGTCTCTTCTGATTCAGGAAATTTCTGAGCTACTTTTCTCAAAAAGCGCTCCACCTGTAAGATTGTCTGTTCAGTTATGTCCATAGATTCATTCTTTTGGTTATGCAAAGGTACAAAAAATAATGTGATGAGCAAGTAAAAAGATTAAAAAGTTTCTTTTTTCATCATTTTCTTTGCTCATCACAAATTGCTAAAACGATATTTTCTTTTTCTTACCCTTACTCTCGTTACCTACTCGATCGAGGGCTGTCACAACATAATTGTAACGCTTCTTCTCATAAGGAACGAGCATCGTGTTTTCGTAGGTCACTTGAAGGATATTTTCAACACTCGACAAGTCGACCTTCTCTCCTTTCTCAAAACGATACACAACATAGCGATTCGTCACATCTCCCCACTTCTTACCCTTAGGTGCTTTCCAAGAAAGCAGAGGACCTTTTTCCGTCCAGACGAGTTTGAGACTTCTCACAGCTTTAGGTGACTTATCGTCCAAGAAAGGCATCAAAGGAGGCAATGCTGGTGTACGCCAGTAATAGTCACGAAGGGTATGTCCGATGTTGCCCACATTATCTGCAGCAGTTTTGGCATACCACAGCACCGTTCCCTTAACATTGGACATCTGTTGATGCAAACGATGCTTGGCTGGCAACTGATGACTCTTAGGGTTAGACGGGTCGGCAAACTTAGCTGTGCGCTCTATATCTTCACCGATATATAATGGTCGAGCTGCCGCATGCTTGTTCCACCAAGCTATCAGTGTCTTGTAATCGGCAGCCTTATTACCTATTTCCCAATAGAGTTGTGGCACGTTGTAATCTACCCAACCATTGTTGACCCACAGCAACACATCAGCGTATAGATCGTCATAGTTTTGTAGTCCATAAGTTAGACTACCATTAGGATCGTTGCGCTTATTGCGGTAAATACCAAAAGGAGAAACACCAAACTTCACCCAAGGTTTGATGGCATGAATAGTTTCACCCAACTGTTTTACAAAGCGGCTCACATTATCGCGTCGCCAGTCTTGAATATTGGCAAATCCTCTATTCATACGTCGATAGAGTTCTTGGTCGGGAATCTGCTTACCGGGAACAGGATAAGGATAGAAATAATCGTCGATGTGGAATCCATCGATATCGTAACGGCTCACGATGTCGGCTGCCACCTTACATGTATAATCGGCAGCCTCTTGCAATCCAGGATTTAACAAGACCAACTTATCATATGAGAAGCATAGTTCCGGATGCTGCACCACGACACTATTGGAAGCTAATTGTCCCGTGGGGGTAGCTCCATGCTTAGCGCGATAAGGATTGATCCAAGCATGTAGTTCCATGCCTCTCTGATGACACTGCTCCACCATCCACTGCAATGGATCCCAGTAAGGGATGGGCGCTTTTCCTTGTACACCTGTGAGATAGCGACTCCAAGGCTCCAACTTACTCTCATAGAGCGCATCGCACTCTGCACGCACCTGAAAGATGACGGCGTTGACACCATCCTTCTGCAATTCATCGAGCTGACTCATAAGCATATTCTGTATCTGCTCGGTCGTCTTGCCCAAATACTGTCCATTCACACACTGTATCCACACACCACGAAACTCTCGCTTGTTCTGCGCCTTCACCTCATTGGTGAGCAATAGCAGAGCTATCACGGCTGTTACTGTAAAGATTGTCTTCAGTTTTTTCATTGATTGATATATTCGCATTTCTGTTATTATTCGTTCTCTGGTTTGCCCAATTCCTCATCGCGCAACTTAGGAAGCGAGATGTGATACCTGACTGCTATCAAGCGAATGGCACACACCACCACAAAGGCCACGGCCGTAGTGACATAGAGACTCACGCCCAGCGACGCTAAGGCCCAATACGTCAAGCCACCGATAATACATGCCATGGCATAGATTTCCTTGCGAAAGATAACGGGTTCCTCATTGAGCAACACATCACGTATCACACCACCAGCTGCGCCCGTGATACATCCCATAATGATAGCAACCCAGAAGGGGAATCCACAGTCTATCGTCTTCTGAATTCCAGCTATATTAAACAAAGCAAGTCCCAATGTATCGAAAAGAAACCACGTGTTGTCAAGGCGTTTCAAATAATGATGAAATACGATGACTACACCCTGTGCAAAGAGCGTACATATAAGATAGATGGGGCTCAGCATCCAGAAGGGACGTACACCAAGCATCACATCACGGATGGTTCCTCCGCCTATGGCGACAGCTACACCACACACAAAGCCACCCAACCAGTCGTAGTGCTTGGAGGCTGCAAGTCGAATGCCAGAAAGTGCAAAGGCAAACGTTCCTATAAATTCGACTACCCGCTGTAGAGTCATCATGAACTCTGGGTCCTGTTGTATACTCATTTCTATGGTTTTACAAAATCATTCAACATTTTCTTACTTAAACCTATCCCCCCAACAAGTTGCCATCCACTGATAAAGACGTTCTTCGGCTGGAGAATGTTGTGCATACCAAAAACGGCTATCACAAAGGTCATCGGGAAGATACTGCTGCTCTACAAAATGACCAGGATAGTCGTGAGGATATTTATAACCATCATGATAACCCAATTCGCTCATCAACTTGGTTGGAGCATTGCGTATATGAAGAGGAACAGGCAGATTGCCCGTTTGACGCACCTTTGCTAAAGCGGCATCTATACCAAGATAGGCACTGTTACTCTTGGGACTGGTAGCCAAATAAACCACAGCCTCAGCCAAGGCGATACGGGCCTCTGGCCATCCTATCTTCATCACTGTATCAAAGGCTGCATTAGCCAACAACAGGGCATTGGGATTGGCCAACCCTACATCTTCGCTGGCACTGATAACAACTCGACGAGCAATAAACTGGGGATCTTCGCCCCCTTCTATCATACGTGCCATCCAATATAAAGCTGCATCAGGATCACTACCACGAATACTCTTGATGAATGCAGAGATGATGTCATAATGCATATCACCCTGCTTATCGTAAGCCAAAGGATTTTGCTGAAGTTGCTCCTCCACCATCTTGTCGGTGATAACAACTTCATCTGAACCTGCCGACTCTACCACCAGTTCTAATATATTGAGCAACTTGCGCGCATCACCTCCGCTGAAACGCATCATAGCTCCCGTCTCCTGCAAGTCGATGCGCTTGTTCTTAAGTTCCACATCTTGCGTGATGGCACGATGCAGAAGTTCCTCCAAATCGGTCTTATCTAAGGGCTTAAGCACATAGAGTTGACAGCGCGACAACAATGGACGAATCACTTCAAAAGAAGGGTTCTCTGTGGTTGCTCCTATGAGGGTCACTACACCTTTTTCTACAGCCCCCAATAGGGAGTCCTGCTGACTCTTAGAGAAACGGTGTATTTCGTCGATAAAAAGAATGGGCGATACTGAATGAAAAAACCTACCATTCTTAGCTCGTTCTATCACCTCACGAACATCCTTCACACCACTGGTCACAGCACTCAGTGTAAAGAAGGGCACCTGCAAGGTTTGAGCCACAATCTGAGCAAGCGTAGTCTTTCCTACTCCAGGAGGTCCCCAGAGTATAAACGACGATATCCTACCAGCGTCAATCATCTTGCGCAGTACAGCTCCCTCGCCCACCAAATGTTTCTGTCCTACATAGTCGGACAGCGTGCGAGGCCTCATTCTTTCAGCTAATGGTTCACTCATTATATCTAAGATTATCTATCATTTTTCTCATACGGTATTCGTCTTCTTGCATGACTCATCATTATTGGACAAACCCTGCTTTCTTGCAAAGGTAAACAAAAAAAATGAAACCCAAACAAAAAGAATACATTTTTATGAAAAACACACAGAAAAATTTGGATATTAAAAATATAGTATTTACTTTTGCAATTGAAAAAAACATGTAACAATAATGAAGAAAGAAAAAGCATTGACACTCAAGACTCTGACAAAGAGTAATGTATGGGACATTCAGGAGAACGACGTGTTCCGTCTTTGGGAAGCAGCAGAAAAAGACGCTGACCTAAAGGATTGCCAAAACAAATACGTCGCTATCATCCGCAGTGCCTTCGAGATTGAGGAAGTAAAGATAAACAAGCCTGAAGTCATTGAAAAATACAATCAGAGAGGCTTCAAAGTAGGCGTTTTCCACATCAACGACAACAAGGTGAAGTATGCCATCAAGAAGCGCCCTATTCTTCGCGTTACCGACCTGACATATGAGAATATTCGCCACATCAGCGCAGCAAAACTCATGGAGGTACTTGAGCGCAACTTCGGTGGTGGTTGGGATAGCTTGCCACAGAGCATACAGGACATCATCCAGAGTGGTTTTGAAATCAGCACCACTACCCTGCCCAAGGATCGATTACACAAAGCTGGTGGCCTCTATGACAAGAAGGTAAACGATGGTTTTGAGGTTCTCGAGATTCCTAAGGGTACATGGACAGAGGCTATCTTCGCTAAGGAGAAGCCACTCGTAGAGAAAGTACGTATGAGATTCGGTGACGAGGATGAGCTCGATCGTGAAGATGACCTCGCTGACATGGAGGAGAATGACGAAGACGATGCTCCAGAGATAGAAGACCACTACAACGATCTCGATGAGGACGACGATGCTTTCGATGACGACAAGCTGACGGAAGAAAGTTATCGGACCACCTTCGAGGATCCTGAAAACTTAGGTCTTGACGACGCAGAAGATGTTGCCGACGATGAGGAATACTAACTCTTCAAACAAACAGTAACAACATTATACATTATTATATATAAACAAATGAACGCATTAACAGGATTTATCGTACTCTTCGTCGTTGCCCTCATAGGATGGGCTATCGCCGAACTGAAGTACAAGACACTGACCTTTACTCGTTCCGAAAAGGATATCGAGGAAGAAGAACTGTTGGAGAACGAGCACCGCGCACAGGGATTCAAGGAGATGAACATCCGCGACATCATGCGCAACAACTCTACCAATGGCTACAATGCAGTAGGATAAACATGACTATCAAAGCATGACTATCCAATACTTCATCATAGGTATCACATTGGCGGCATGCATCATGTATGCCGCCTTTTGTATCTATAAAGCGATTACTTCTGCCCGAAAATGCAAAGATTATCGCTGCTCGGGATGTGCTTTTTACGAGAAATGCAAGAATAATCACAAAAAAACAAGAAAAAATTTGGTGGAATAAAATAAAAGCACTACCTTTGCACTCGCAATTCAGCAATGAATACGCAAACCTCTACAAGGTGTCTTAACCGAGCGGTTAGGTAACGGTCTGCAAAACCGTGTAGAGCGGTTCGACTCCGCTAGACACCTCAACAAAAAAGGAAGTTTCTTAAGTAACTTCCTTTTTTGTTTTCTTACTTCTCAGGTATTACTTTCTATCTTTTCGAGACAATGAGATGGTTATGTTTAAGATATTCAATATGATTTCTAACTCACACCCAAGAAACAAGATTTCTCACAATACGACTCTGCATTTGAGTGATGAGTCATCTTTTTTGATAGAAAAGCACCATTTTCTTATCTTTTTTTAGTAACTTTGCCACCACATAAAAGAAGACAACATGGATATCATCAACAAATACTTTCCGAACCTCACGGATAGACAGAAAGAGCAAATAGCACAGCTTGACGCTCTATATAGAGAGTGGAACGCTAAAATTAACGTTATCAGCCGAAAGGATATTGACAATCTGTACGAGCACCACGTTCTGCACTCCATGGCTATCGCAAAGGCTATCAACTTCAAAGCAGGGTCTGAAATTCTCGACTTCGGTTGTGGTGGAGGTTTCCCAGGCATTCCACTTGCCATCCTCTTTCCTGAATGTAAGTTTAAACTCATTGATGGAACAGGCAAGAAAATCAAAGTATGCAACGAAGTGGCTACGGCCATCGGACTACAAAATCTAAAGGCAGAACACCTACGCGGTGAAGAAGAAAAAGGAAAATACGACTTCGTGGTAAGCCGTGCTGTCATGCAACTTCCCGACCTGATGAAAATCATCAAAAAGAACTTTAAGAAAGCTCAACAGAATGCGCTGCCCAACGGACTACTCTGTCTCAAAGGCGGCAACCTACAAGAAGAACTGAAAAGCTTCAGCCATATAGCCGAGATAACTCCCCTGAGTACCTTCTTTGAAGAAGAATGGTTTGCTCAAGACAAACAACTCGTATACGTTCCTTGCTGAGACTGAAATATAGAAACGAAAAATAAAAAAAATAAAACAAGATGTTACATATCGAAAGATTCCAGTGCAATATGTTGCAGGAAAACTGCTACGTAGTAAGCGACGATACCAAAGAGTGTGTCATCATAGATTGTGGTGCTTTCTATCCTGAAGAAAGAAAAGCCATAACAGAATATATCACAAACAACGGCTATAAGCCTGTGCATCTGCTGGTTACACACGGGCATCTCGACCATAACTTTGGCAACGACACAATCTTCCAAACATTTGGTCTTAAACCCGAAGTGGCTGCAGAAGATGAAAATCTGATGAAAAATCTCAAACAGCAAGCTGAAACTTTCTACCAGATGAAGATAGACAATGAATTCCCATCTATCGGTAGATTCTTCAAAGAGGGAGAAGCCATTCACTTCGGTAACCACGAACTGAGCATCATCCCTACACCAGGACACTCTAAAGGCTCTGTTACATTCTATTGCGAGGCAGAAGGTGTGGCTTTCACAGGTGACACGCTCTTCCAAAATTCTATAGGAAGAACCGACTTCAAGGGAGGTTCCATGTTCCAGATCATCAACAGCCTGCGCCTGCTGGCACAACTTCCCGACCAGACAAAGGTGCTTCCAGGACATGGCCCCTACACGACGATTGGCGAAGAACTGGCACATAATCCATACATGGACAGATAAACCATACAACAATGAGACAAGCTAACAAGGCGGAAAAAATCATTCTTGGCATCGATCCTGGCACCAATGTCATGGGCTATGGCGTGATAAGAGTGGTGGGAAACAAGGCACAGCTCGTTGTAATGGGCGTCATCGACATGAGAAAAGAAAGCGACCCATACCTCCGCCTGGGAAAGATTTTCGAACGAGTAACCGGCATCATCGATGAATACCTGCCCGACGAAATGGCTATCGAGGCTCCTTTCTTCGGAAAAAACGTACAGTCGATGCTCAAACTCGGACGGGCACAGGGGGTTGCCATTGCAGCAGCCATCCATCATGATGTACCTATCCACGAATATGCTCCCCTGAAAATCAAAATGGCTATTACTGGTCAAGGACAAGCATCCAAGGAACAGGTGGCAGGAATGTTACAGAGAATGCTTAATATAAGCGATGACGACATGCCTAAGTTTATGGATGCCACCGATGCTCTGGGAGCAGCCTACTGCCACTTCCTACAGATGGGACGCCCTGAGACTGATGCGCCTCACTACTCGAGTTGGAAAGACTTTGCCACCAGGAATCAAAGCATGACAGTGGCAAACAATAGCACCCTCACTGGTCCTCAAGCCAAACTATTGAGAGTACTCCGCAAACAATAAAAGAGAAACTTTTTTAGGATTAACAAAATAAACAAACATGCAGACAATCATTAAGATAGAGAATGGAGTGACACGCATGCCTGAATGGCGAATGGCAGAACCAGTAAACTTTACTGCTTGTGAGGGCGAACATATCGCCATCGTTGGAAAAAATGGTAGTGGCAAATCTATGTTTGTAGATATCCTTGTCGGCAGGCACCCTCTGCTCATGAAAGATCCTATCTACGACTTCTCACCAAGCAAGAAGACGCTCGTAAGCGACAACATCAAGTATATTACATTCCGAGATACGTATGGAGGCGATAACGATCGCACCTATTTTCTGCAGCAACGCTGGAATCAATTGGAAATAGACGAGAGTACCCCTATCGTAAAAGATAAACTGGAAGAAGCTTACCAAATGGCAGGCGAAGATACGCCAGAACGTAGAAAGCTACAGCAACACATCTACGAACTCTTTCACATGGAACAGTTGCTCGATAAATACACCATTCTGCTCTCAAGTGGTGAACTGCGTAAATTCAAACTGGCTACAACACTTTTTTCTGAGCCACGTGTGCTCATTATGGACAATCCATTTATCGGACTGGATGCAAACACACGCGAACAACTCAAACAACTCCTCGCTACACTGTCGACAGAACGTGCTCTACAGGTCATACTGGTACTTAGCAAGAGCGACGATATACCCGACTTCATAACTCACATCGTGGAAGTAAAAGACATGAAGGTGGGAAACAAGATGAGTAAAGAGGAATATCTCGCTGCCGGACAGCCCGTTCCAAAACATATCTTGACTCAAAGCCAAGAGCAAGCTATCATCAATCTACCTTACAGCGATCGTGAATATCACAACCAAGAGGTGGTGAGAATGAACAAGGTAAGCATCCGCTATGGCAAGCGAACCATCCTCAAAGAGCTTGACTGGACTATAATGAACGGAGAACGATGGGCACTAAGCGGACAGAACGGAGCTGGCAAGTCTACCCTGCTCAGCCTCATCTGTGCAGATAACCCACAGAGCTACGCCTGCGATATTGCTCTCTTCGGAAACGCACGTGGCAGCGGAGAAAGTATCTGGGACATTAAGAAGCACATCGGTTATGTGTCGCCTGAATTGCATAGGTCTTACCAACGAGACCTACCAGTAATACGCATCGTGGCAAGTGGACTGAAAGACTCTGTAGGTCTTTATGTAAAACCCAACGAGGAAGACTACGAGAAATGTCGCTTCTGGATGGAAGTTTTCGGACTGAAAGATATGGAGGAACGTGGATTCTTGAAACTGTCGAGCGGCGAACAGAGATTGGCTCTCCTGGCAAGAGCCTTTGTCAAAGACCCAGAACTGCTGATACTCGACGAACCGCTACATGGTCTCGACAACTACAATCGTCGACTCGTCAAGGATGTCATCGAGGCATTCTGTCAACGTAAGAACAAGACCATGATTATGGTTACACACTACAAGGAAGAACTACCCGCATGTATAGACCATAGCATCTTCTTGATTCGACACGATGAGAATAACGATAAATAAAGAGAGTGAAATGATGAAAAGACTTTTATTATTCATGACCATTTGCTGTCTCACAACGACAGCAGCTTGGTCGCAAGACGTGCTAAACGAGATTGTAAAGACATCTTTGGCTATCACCAACGATACTACACTGAGCAAGGAAGTACGCAAGGCAGCTGTCTTCAAATATGATGCCATGACCTATCTCCGCTCAAAGGTTCTTCCCCCCAATGTCTTGTTGGAGCAAAAGATTAGTGCAGACTCGCTCAACGCATGCATCAAGATGCTCAACGAACAGGCATACGCCATGAACCAATATGTCACACTCTACCAGAAAAGACTCTCTGAAGCGAAAAAACGTAACTTGGGCATGGTGAAAAGTCTCTTCAAACAAGCCACCATTGACCACAAACTGTTCAATGACAGCGATACGGAAATCACACTGGCTTACTTCAACCGATCCGATTACCCCATACAGTTCTGCCTCGACTGCGATTGGATCAAGACGCTCGCCTTCATCCGCTCTATCGACTGGAGCAAGATATAAGAAAATTGTATGCGCTAAAGAGAAAAAGAGATATTAAACGCTCTAAATGCCTCCCCCCATCATACAACTCTTTACGATATAGAAAAGTCCCATAGCAGAGTTGAAACTCTTGGCTATGGGACTTTTCTATATCATTATTCTTGTTACAACAATAATCGAAAACAGCAATTATTGCCAAGAGATTACTATATGTATTTTACTATCGCTCGCTATATTTAACAAAAAAAACAAGGTCATCTCACGACAGCCCTGTTTCTCTTTATTTATTTCTTTTTCTTCAATACCAGTTTAGGAATTTTGATTTTCTGACCTGCTTTCACATCAATAGCACCACCATTAACAGCTTCAAGATAACACTCCATGCCTGGCCCTAAATACAACTTACTGATGCTACTCAACGTCTGACCGCTTTTTGCTACCACAGTTTGTTCAATGCCTGTAATGCGGTAAGCACCAGTTCGCACACGTGGATCTGCATCATACTTGCTTTCTGTCAACGCCTTCTCCTTCATCTTGGCAGCCTCTTTTTCCTTAGCTGCTTCTACTTGTCGCTTTTCTGCAGCTATCTTAGCTACTTCCTGAACCTTAGCCTTAGCTTCAGCTTTCTTGATACTATCTACTTGAGCCTCAGTCTGATGTTCATCAACACTATTTACAACTTCAGCTGCTTGAGCAAGTCGTGCGCTATCTTGAAGAGCTTTCATTCGCAAATCGTCTTTCTGTAAACGAGCCAAACTGTCTTTCTTTAAACGAGTTTTTTGCATTTCCTCTAACTGCATAGCGAGATGATTGCGTTGGGCTTGCATCTTACCATAGTTGAAAGCAAACCATCCCACTCCTCCTATCAAGACTATAATCAGAACGACAGCCACAGATATGACATAACGTGGAAGCATGAAGTAATGCTTCTTATCTGATACAAGAACATCGTCTACTTCGTCTACCTCATCAGCATTATCTGCATCTTTATCCTCAAAATAAGACTCTGCAGCAGGCGTAGTCTGCTTTGGCTGGGAAACGAGATCTGTAACCTCGGGAGTCGATTCTGATGTTTCTTCTTGTACAGAAGAAGTTTCTACAACCTGTTCTGGCTCTTCCTCCTTGACAGATTGTTCTGCTTCTTGTACCTCAGATATAGGCTTCTCAAGTTGTTTTTCCTCTACAGGCAGAACTGACTCATGTTCCTCAGTCCAAACCTTTTCTTCTGGCAGAACGTTTAAATCTTCGACATGAACAGGTACTTCTTCTGTAGGAGTTTCATTCTCTTGCACTACTGGTTCTGCAGACTGCACTGTAGTAACTACAGGAATACTTTCCAACTTTTCTATAGGCGAATTTTCCAACTCGTCAGAAGGTTGTTGCTCATCAGAAGGTATAGACACATCCTCTTTGGACTCGAATGAAAACTTTCTATCTATCTCACTGAAATCAACACCATCGTTGACCACCACCGTCTCGAACTGAGCAAAAGGCTTGTTGACGATTTCCTTTAAAATATTGTCGGGAGTGAAGGTAATTTTATCACGACCGCCAATAACAATACGTTCTCCAGTATTGACATCAACACTCTCACGATCTTTGACAGACGTCACTTTGAAGGTGCCAAGCCATCTTATTTTTAACTGTTTGTCAGCTTGCATCACACCATTAGCCACATCAAACATCTGCTTGATGAAAGCCTCGGCCTCAGAGATTGTCATACTGTTCTTCTCTGCAAGAATCTTGGCAAGAATTGACATACTGGATCTATTCATCTCCTACTCCTCCATTCTTTAGTTTTTCCTTGATAGCAGCTACTGGACGAAAGCCCAATACCAACTTTGGTGGCACCAACTGGCGCTTCTTGGTAGTGGGATTCACCACCACACGCTCCATGCGCTTCTTGACTTCAAATGTACCAAAGTTGGGAATAGCAACAGCTTCACCCTCTTCGAACTGTGTTATCATTGCATCTATCACTTTTCTCACCAACTTCTGCGTATCCTCTTGCGAATACCCCGACTGACGAGCAAGTTCTGCTATGTATTCTTTATTGTTCATGATAAAAAACTCTATATATAGATGTTGAAAAAGAATCCTTTAAAATGCAAAATTAGTAAATTAATAAATAAAAACCAAACAATTTGGAGAAAAAAGCATTTTAAAGAAATATCAAGAACTTCAATAAAGGGGATATCAAGTATTCAATAACTTGATATCCCCTTTGATTATTGTGAGCTTCGCTGAGAGAGCAAAGCATATTTACTTTTCCTCATGATACTGTAGGAATAGTGAACTAATTATTCACGCTACCACCCACAATATCGAGCAATTCATTTGTAATGGCCTGTTGACGACTCTTGTTGTATTGCAGGTTGAGCTCACGCAAGAGTTCATCGGCATTATCGGTTGCTGTCTGCATAGCTACCATTCGGGCTGCATGCTCACTGGCTTGACTATCCAAAAGGGCTGTGTAAATCATCAGTCGCAACTGCTTAGGAATGAGCACACCTAATACTGTCTCCAAGTCAGGCTCTACGATGAAGTCATCATTCAGAGGCTTTGCCTCCGATTTTTGACGCTCGCTATCCTCTGCCTGTTTCTTACGCAAGTATTCCTGAGCTTTCGCCGTAGCCACATTGGATGTGAGGTCGCGGTCGTTGTCTACACCTATGGCCTCGGTAGAGAGGTCGATAGGCAGGAAAGTCTTCTTTGTCAGTATCTGTGAACCTGCACTCTTGAAGTGATGATAAATCATCTCTACTTTGTCAAGTTCTCCAGCAGCATACTGCTTGGCAAGTTTATATGCAATATCAGCACAAGCCTTGGCATTGGGATGATCGGCAAGTTCCATGAAATTACCACCTATCTTCAGTCCTAACTTTTGTGTCTTCTCTGCCGCCTTTCTGCCTATAGGATAAACCGTGATGTCGTCAATGCCTTGAGCCTTATACTCATCCACTGTCTGCATCATCATCTTGATGATATTGGAGTTAAATCCACCGCACAAGCTACTATTGGAACTATAAACCACTAAAGCCACACGCTTGATTTCCTTGTGTTCCACCTGCAACACATGGTCCACATTGGGAGTACTAACCAAGAAGCTCTTGAGGATATGCTCCAACATGTTCTCGTAGGGTAGCATATTCTGAATAGCTACCTGAGCATGATGCAACTTGCTCGAAGCTACCATCTTCATGGCACTCGTAATCTTACGGGTGCTGTTGACGCTGGCAATGCGAGTCTTAATCTCTTTTAACGACGGCATAGGCTATTACGCTTTATATTGTCCTGCAACATTAGCCATGGTCTCCTTGATAACATTGATACTGTCATCGGTAAGTTTACCATCGGCCAAAGTCTCAATAACATCGGCGTGCTGGCTACGCATAGCATCAAGGAATAGATCCTGACACTCGCGAACCTTATCCATTGGCACGTCATGCATCAATCCATGTACACCACAATAGAGGATGGCAACCTGCTCGCCTACTGGCATAGGACGATACTGAGGCTGAACCAACAACTGGTCGTTCTTACGACCACGGTCCAAAGTCATCGCAGTTACGGCATCCATATCGCTTGAGAACTTAGAGAAAGCCTCCAACTCACGATACTGAGCCATATCTATCTTCAAGGTACCAGCCACCTTCTTCATACTCTTAATCTGAGCCGAACCACCTACACGAGATACAGAGATACCTACGTTGATGGCTGGGCGGAAGCCCTGGTTAAAGAGGTCGGTCTCCAGGAAGATCTGACCATCGGTGATAGAGATCACGTTGGTAGGAATGTATGCAGAAACGTCACCAGCCTGTGTCTCAATGATAGGAAGGGCCGTTAATGAACCACCACCTTTCACCTTACCCTTCAAACATTCAGGCAGGTCGTTCATCTGCTCAGCAACTTCCTGCTGATCGTTGATACGAGCGGCACGCTCCAAAAGACGAGAGTGGAGATAGAATACATCACCTGGATAAGCCTCACGTCCTGAAGGACGACGAAGAATCAGTGAAACCTCACGATAAGCCACAGCCTGCTTACTCAAGTCATCGTATACAACGAGGGCAGAGTAACCACGATCACGGAAGTACTCACCAATGGCTGCACCAGCAAATGGTGCGTAATACTGCATAGCAGCAGGATCAGCAGCGGTAGCACTAACGATGATGGTATATGGCAGGGCGCCATGCTCCTTAAGGTTCTGTACAAGGGCTGCAACGGTAGAAGCCTTCTGACCGATAGCTACATAAATACAATATACAGGCTTACCTGCCTCATAGAAACTCTTCTGATTGATGATAGTATCTACAGCAATGGCAGTCTTACCAGTCTGACGGTCACCAATGATGAGCTCGCGCTGACCACGACCAATAGGAATCATGGAGTCGACAGCCTTTAAACCTGTCTGCAGAGGTTCCTTTACTGGCTGACGATAGATAACACCTGGAGCCTTACGATCCAAAGGCATTTCGAAAGAATCGGTAAGATCGATATCTCCCTGTCCGTCAATAGCCTGACCTAAAGGGTTGACAACACGTCCGAGGAAGTTGTCGTTAACACGGATAGAGGCGATACGATGTGTACGTTTTACGCTCTGTCCCTCCTTGATGCCAGCAGTTGGACCTAAGAGGACACAACCTACATTATCTTCCTCCAAGTTCATGACGATAGCCATGGTGCCGTTCTCAAACTCAAGGAGTTCGTTAGCCTCTGCATTACGAAGTCCGTAAATACGTGCCACGCCATCACTGACGGTAAGCACGGTACCCACCTCGTCAAACTGCTGAGAGCCATTTACCTCCTGTAGTTGTTGCTGAAGAACTTCAGACACCTCACTTGGTTTAATTTTATCTGACATTTTGTTATTTACTTTAATTGTTAAATGAGGAGTTAAGGAGTTTAAAGAAGTTAAGGAGTTAAGACAATACCTTTAACTTCTTAAATTCTTAACTACTCAAGAAAATTACTTTTTGAGCTGTGTCAGAATGTTATTGAGCTTTGTCTTTACGCTCGCATCCATTCTATAAGTATCATACTCAAGGATAAATCCACCGATGATGTCTGGGTTCACCTCAGTCTTGAACTCCACAGTACCTTGGGTTCTCTGTTCCACCATCTTTCGCATCTTCTGTTCTGTATCAGGAGTTACGGTAGTGGCAGTGATCAGCTTACCGCGGATGATGTTCTTCTGTTTCCTGTAAAGAGTGATATACGAAGCAGCCATGAATTGCAGGGTGCTCTCCCTATCCTCTTTTAGTACGAGTGCGATGAACTTCTTGCTCAGCTCAGAAGGCTTAGTGCCTAAGGCTGTGATAAGAAGTGACTGCTTCTTGTCTTTAGAGAGCATAGGGTTGTCTATCGTAAATCTCAGTTCAGGCACGTCGATGTAGCTCTTGTAGAGCGTTTGCATCTCCTGATAGACCTGATCTTCGAGCTTCATGCCGAGTGCTGCTTTAATAAGGGCACGGGCATAACGCACCGATATTACACCTATATCCATAAGCTTTACTGTTTGTTGTCAGAAGAAACCTCGTCCAGCAGTCGATTTATCATATCCATCTGTGCCTTATCGTCAGAGAGCTTAGCCTTCAGCACCTTCTCTGCTATTTGAACAGAGAGTTCTGCCACCTGTCCACGAATCTCACGAATAGCATTCTGCTTCTCATTCTCAATCTGCATTTTAGCATCAGAGAGAAGACGAGCACCTTCCTCACGAGCCTTGTCCTGGGCTTTCTCTACGATAGCATCACGAGTTTCAGCAGCCTCTTTGAGAATGGCAGCCTGCTTCTCGCGAGCTTCCTGCAAGATGGATTCACCTTCTTTTTGGATATTGGCAAGCTTTTCGTTGGCTTCATGAGCTTTACGCAAACTCTCATCGATGTAAGCCTTTCGGTCTTCTATCATCTTAGTGATAACTGGAAATCCAGCCTTCTTAAGGATGATGAAAACGATGATGAAGACTAATGTCATCCAAAAAAGCAAACCACTATCAGGAATCAATAAATCCATATATACTGGTTAAAGTTTTACTTAAACGTTTTAAATTAACTAACTCTGATAATCCGCAGCCCATACCCTAAGCATATTTATCGCCTCATAGATGAGTACAGAGATATGGCAAAGGGTGAGGGTTGCGGGATGCTATAATTACATAACGATAGCCAAGATGGCGATGATGACAGCAAAGAACGCTACACCCTCAACCAACGCAGCTGCGATAATCATAGAAGAACGAAGGTCGCCCATCTTCTCTGGCTGACGAGCCATTGCGTCCATAGCCTGGCCACCGATACGACCAATACCAATACCTGCGCCAATTGCGGCTAAACTTGCGCCAATTGCGGCACCCAACTTTGCAAGAGCATCTGCTGCTAATAAAAGTGATAACATAATCTTAAAATTTAAGTTATTAATATTTTCTTGTTAATTGTTCTATTGTAATTAGTTCTGCAATTCTTTATTATCTATTGATAAATATAAATTACTTCACTACCTCTGGTTCTGCTTCGTGATGTTGCACGTGAGCCAGCGAGATGAATACAGCACTCAACATGGTAAATACCAATGCTTGAATGTAGCTTACCAATAATTCGAGGAGCATCATAAAGACACTCATCGCAACACTTACTACTGTCATACCCGAACCTGCCAAATAATTAACAATCATGTTCTCACTGATATTGAACATAATGAAAATAATAGCTGCAAACGCAAGAGCAATCGCATGACCAGCCATCATATTGGCAAAAAGACGGATAATCAGAGCCAACGGTTTCGTAAAGATTCCGAAAAGTTCAATGAATGGCATCAATGGAACGGGCACCTTCAACCATGTAGGAACATCGGGCCAAAAGATTTCCTTCCAATACTCTTTGGTACCTGTAAAGTTGGTAATAAGGAATGTCGATACACCGAAGAATGCAGTACATGCGATATTACCTGTCAGGTTACCACCACCAGGAGGGAATGGTACAATACCCATGATGTTGGCTACGAAGATAAAGAAGAAGCAAGTAAGCAACCAAGGTGCATACTTAGGAGCCTCTTTGCCGAGGGTAGCCTTTATCACATCGTTATAGACAGACATGATAAACATGTGCATCAATCCCACAAATCCTTTAGGGGCAGAATCATCTATCTTATGTTTTCTGCACCAGCGAGCTGGTATCAAAATACACAACAACAAGATGATAGCATCGATGAAGAGTACGCAGACGGTCTTCGTGATGGAGATGTCAAGCGGACGAACCTCCTGACCTCCCACCTTCTCTACTATCTTGTTGGGATTCGTCTGTGCATCACCATTCTTTATCACCAGATCGAAAGGTCCTGGACGATCTCCATGAGCATCCTTCTCTTCAGAGAATTCGCTACTGCAGAACACGTGCCAACCAGTCGAGGTGTTCACGATGATAGGCAGATGAATCACTACGGGATGACCTCCCACCTCAGTGATATGCCATTCATAAGAATCCTTGATATGCCCCCACAATATCTCTTTCACGTCGATCTTCTCCTTGGCTGATACCTGCAGAGGTGCCAACGTGAAGAGCAGCATCGCCATCAAGAGGAATTGCTTGAGATGTTTCATATTCTTTAATTCTTACTTTTATTATTATTATTATTTATTTAAGAGACGCTTACGAGAGGCGACTCTTTTTCTCTACCCGAGCAAAGTAGATACAGTCGAACACGAGAAGAGCAACATAGAAAAGGGCGAAAATAGCAGTAAAGCCCAAAATGTTTTGCTTGTCACAAAGCAACACATAGACGAGAAACACCAATGTGCCAGCCACCATCTTAAAAACTAAAGCTGCCAAATAAAACTTGGCAAGATTAGCAGGCGACGACTTGGCTATAGCTTTCCAAGCTTCACCATAAGCAGTACTTGCAATTATTGAAAAAAGAGCACTCACTACCAACGGGTTAACAACCTGAGCAATCATATCATCACATTGTGCAGAGACCCTACAAGCAAAGAGGATGATAAGCGTCATCGCTGCTGTTAGCCACAAGGAAATCTGCTTGTACTTGATATTAATCTGCTTGATGTTTTGCAAGCGCATCTTTTCGTTTTTTTCCATTTTCTGTTATTAATATGTACACGTACCTATAAAGGATATGTACATCAGTTCTGTTACACTTCCACGCAGAGGCTTACTTCATTTTTCTTACATTCTACGAATCCGCCTCGTATGTTCATGACATTCTTGCCTTCCAGTGTGGTGTACTCCACCTTACCTTCTTCTAAAGAAGAGATAATAGGAGCATGATCATTGAGGATTTCAAACGAGCCGAGGGTTCCAGGAACCAACACACTCACCACTTCACCTTGGAAGACTACCTTTTCGGGAGATACTATCTTAAGCTGTAACATAATCCTAATATTTTATTGTTAAGTGTAAAGTGTAAAGTGTAAAATGATTCGTGACTAAATCTCTAACGACAAAGCATTTGGATTCTCCACTCTTCACTATTCACTCTCACTCTTCAGGATTATCCTTGTGCAGCAGCAAGCAACTGCTTAGCCTTCTCCTTCGCATCCTCAATAGTACCAACATTGAGGAATGCCTGTTCTGGCAGATCATCCACCTCTCCGTCGAGGATAGCATTGAATCCCTTGATTGTTTCTTCAATAGGAACCATTACACCCTTCAGACCTGTGAACTGCTCTGCTACTGTGAATGGCTGACTCAAGAAACGCTGCACACGGCGTGCACGATTCACGGTCAACTTATCTTCATCAGAGAGCTCATCCATACCAAGGATAGCAATGATATCTTGCAACTCGTTATATCTCTGCAACAACTGCTTTACTCGCTGCGCACAATCATAATGAGCTTTACCCACAATTAATGGATCAAGAATACGAGAGGTAGAACCCAATGGGTCAACAGCAGGATAGATACCGAGAGAAGCAATCTTACGAGAAAGCTCAGTAGTAGCATCCAGGTGAGTAAAGGTTGTAGCTGGAGCAGGGTCGGTCAAGTCATCGGCAGGCACATACACAGCCTGTACAGAAGTGATAGAACCATTCTTTGTTGAGGTGATTCGCTCCTGCATGGCACCCATTTCGGAAGCCAATGTTGGCTGATAACCTACAGCAGAAGGCATACGACCCAAGAGCGCAGAAACCTCAGAACCAGCCTGAGTGAAACGGAAGATGTTGTCGATAAAGAACATGATATCGGCCGCCTCACCATTCTTACCGCCATGATCACGGAACTCTTCAGCAACAGTCAAACCAGAAAGAGCAACAGAAGCACGTGCCCCTGGAGGCTCATTCATCTGACCATATACCAAAGTAGCCTGACTCTTAGCAAGTTCTTCCTCATCAACGAGAGAAAGATCCCACTTACCTTCATCCATAGCTTTTCTGAACTTCTCACCATACTTGATAACACCAGACTCGAGCATATCACGAATCAAGTCATTACCCTCACGAGTACGCTCACCTACTCCTGCAAACACAGAGTAACCATTGTGTCCCTTGGCGATATTGTTAATCAACTCCATGATGAGCACAGTCTTACCTACACCAGCACCACCGAAAAGACCAATCTTACCACCTTTCATATAAGGCTCGAGCAAGTCGATAACCTTAATACCAGTGGCAAGCATCTCCTTGTGCGTAGAGAGTTCGTCAAACTTCGGAGCCTCACGATGGATAGGATAAGCACCCTTCATGTCCAATTCTTTCATACCATCAATGGGCTGTCCGATGACATTCATCATACGCCCCTTGATCTGCTCTCCTGCTGGCATCAAGATAGGGTTGCCAGTAGAGACAACTTCCAATCCTCGCTGCAAGCCATCGGTGTTGTCCATAGCAACGCAACGCACCGTATCTTCTCCAATGTGCTGCTGCACCTCGATAACCAGGTCGCGTCCATCATGGCGTTTCACCTTCAGAGCCTCGTGAATCTTAGGAAGTACCTTCTCGGGATTCTCGCCCTTGGTATCGAAATAAACATCGATAACAGGTCCGATAATCTGAGAGATACGTCCATTAATTTGTGACATAAGCTATTTGTTTTTAATATTAGTATATTTTTTTATATTAAACTTGGCTGTTATATGTTTTTAATCATACATCTCGTCAAGTAGTTTGCATGCAAAAGTAACAAACATTCATGGAAACTCCAAATTATAAAGAAGTTTTATTCCACTTTAAACCATTTTTAGTGCCGTTTAAACCTTTTTTTAAAAGACACGGCACTATCATTTGGCTTATTTTATAAAGATTAGATGCTCAACTCGTCAAGCACTTTGATAAGCTTGCGATCAAAAGGTTTGTCAGAGCGAATAGCCTCAGAAAGTGGAACATAAACCACCTCATTGTTTCTTACACCCACCATCACGTTGCGCTGTCCCTGCATGATAGCCTCTATAGCGCCACAACCTGTACGGCTTGCCAAGATTCTGTCACGAGCAGAAGGGCGTCCACCACGCTGCAAGTGTCCTAAGATAGATACACGCACATCAAATTCAGGGAACTCCTTGCGCACACGATCAGCATAGTAAAGTGCACCACACTTAGGACTTTCAGAAACGATAACGATACAACTCTTCTTAGATTTTCGAATACCACGCTCCATAAATTGTGCCAACTGGTCAACGTCAGTAGAATCCTCAGGAATGATGGCAGCCTCAGCACCACTGGCAATAGCACTATTCTGTGCCAAGAAACCAGCATCACGTCCCATCACTTCAATAAAGAAGATGCGCTCATGACTCTGAGCCGTATCTCGTATACGGTCTACACACTCCACAATCGTATTCATCGTGGTGTCGTAACCAATCGTATTATCAGTACCATAAAGGTCATTATCAATGGTTCCAGGCAAACCGATGCAACAGATATCAAATTCGCGTGCAAAGTTCATTGCACCTGTCAGAGATCCATTTCCTCCAATAACAACAAGCGCATCAATTTCCTCTTTCTGGATTACCTCGAAAGCTTTCTGACGACCTTCTTCTGTGATAAATTCCTTAGAACGAGCAGTTTTCAGAATAGTACCTCCCGTTCCAATGATACCACTAACATTCTCTGTAGTAAAGGTTTTAATCTCATCATTGATCAAACCATCATATCCACGAAAAATTCCTTTTACCGTAAAGCCATTATAGATAGCCGAGCGAGTCACCGCACGGATGGCCGCATTCATTCCTGGTGCATCACCACCAGATGTCATTACACCAATCGTTTTAATCTTTGCCATAACCAAATACCTTAATTTGTTGTATGTATATTTAAGATAAAAATTATATTCAGATATTACAGAAGCGCCTGGCCTTGCGTCAGCCAGAGTAGGCAGAGTCCAAGCACACCACCCATCAATGCCTTCCAGCCCACATGACGAAAGAACCAACCTACGTGCATACGCTCCATCTTCATGAGAGCCAACCCGCTCATCGTACCAACTCCCAATACATTTCCTCCAGCCATCACGCAGAAAGCAATCACTTTCCAGTACAAACCATTGCAACTATAAACGGTAGCGATTTCAGAAATACCATCCTGTCCTAATACATCAGACAACGAGATAAAGTTTACTGCTGTTGCAAAATTGTCAAGCACGGTACTAAGCACACCAGCTGCTACGCCATGCAACCATACAAAAGGCCGACTTTCATCTATCCCGAGATAATCCATTAATGTATCATAGGCACCAGTTTCCTTTACAACTCCTACAGCCAACATGATACCCATTACGAAAAGAATCATCTGAATAACCCCATATTGTACCATACGTGGCGTACGACGTTCTACCATCGCATCCATGTTCATGAGCTTACGATTAAAAATCTCATTGACAATCCAAAGCACCGATAACACACAAAGCGCTCCCAAGAAAGGACTCAACTTAGAGATGTTATGGAATGTAGGAATAAACCACAATCCACCTATACCCACAAAGAGCATCAGCAGACGTTGCCAAACATTGAGTCGTGTATCATCGCCACGATATGGCATAACAATCCATTCCGTATCAACACGTTCGGGCAGACTTCTCGAAATCAAATAGATTGGCACCAACCAAGCTGCCAAACAGGGCAACAAGAGTGCCATTGAGAAATTAGTAGCCGTTACGGCACCCATACTCCACAGCACCAGTCCTTCAGGATTACCAATGACGGTAAGAGCACCACCACAGTTGGCCGACAACAAAATGGCACTACCATAATATAAGCGCTGACGCCGACTGGGGATTATCCCATGCATAATAGTAAGCATCATGACAGTCGTTGTCAAGTTATCAAGATTGGCCGAAATAACAAAAGTCACAACAGAAAGCGTCCATATCATCCGTTTACTGCTACGGGTACGAAGCAACTGGCGGATAAAGTCGAAACAACCATTGTTGTTAAGAATCTCAACAATAGTCATTGTAGCTAACAAGAATAAGACTATTTCTGCCGCTCTACCAACATAAGGAAGAAAAATAAAACGAGAAATAAAAGCCTTTACCGTAGCACTCGATTCTGGAATAGCAGGAGTCTGACTATGCAGATAACTTGAAAATTCGTAGGCATGCTGACTGGTGACAAAATCCATGCCAAAACAAATATAAAGAACCCACCCTACCGTTCCAGCAAAAATGGCAACGGCAGCACGGTTCACCTTGGTGATATTCTCCGTCGCTATGAGGAGACATCCCAACAACAATATGGACACAATGACGATCGTCATATATAACTATGTTCTCATTAATTCAACGCAAAATTAACAATTAATCTGAAATAACAAGCATATAGTTGAAAAAAAAATCATCCGTTTCATGGAAAAGTAACATCTCACATGGTATTACTTCTCGTTTTGCCATGTAGAGATTACAAAAGGACGATTATTTTCTAAATCTCCTCCACAACATATCCAAGACTTCCGTATGAGTCTTCAATAAGATTAGTGTTACTATGATGTCCAAAGAGATCCAAGCCAAAGCCACAACCCAAAACAGAATGGAAGGTTGCCACATGTGGGCACACACCAAACCTCCTGTCACAAAGAACAACTGTATCGCAATAAAGCCGACTCCTTTTTTTGACAAAACGTAATGATAAAGACAGCGACTATAAATCAGCACAAATAGCGTTTCTATGAGATATGCCACTATAATGCCTACACCAAGTCCTGTAAGCCCCTGCATCTGATAACCCATAATTTCAAAGACCATAAGAAGTACTACGCAGACCGTTTCTTGATATAGAAACTTGCGAGACTGCCCCTTCGACAATGGCAGATATTCTATCGGAATATACACAGATCTAAACAACATGCTGACAGCAGCCAACTGCGCCATACCAAGCACACTTATAAATCGCTGATCATAGAGAAGCGGTATCAAGACAGGCAAAGCCAAAATCATAACCGTCAAGATAGGCCCCATCAAGAGAACATTGATTTCCAACTGCCTATTAACACAATCATTCTGCTCCTTCCCCATCTCTTTGATCGAAGACAAACGTGGATAATAATCAGCCTCCATTGCAGAGAAAACCACCCCCGCATACACAATAGCTAAAGTCCATCCAGCATTAAAAAGTCCTACGTCTGACAAATCGCCATTTCTATTGATATAGGTACGTATCAAGAACTCCGCCCCCGAACTCAAGATACCAGCAATGACAAAAGCCAACCCCAACTTGACGACACGAACACCACGTCCCAAAAACTCTAACGACAAAGACACCCTATAAGGATAGTAACGAGAAGAGTATCTTAGTACCAAAAGCATCTGTGCTAACGATTGTAACACAAGCACAACCACAATTCCTTGATACTGCCAGAAATAAAAGATAGGAACAGAAATCAACAACGAAGCAACTACCACGCACATAGAAGAGAACGCCAACGCTCGCAACTGTCGTGTAGCCTTTAATACAGCCATCTCACCACCAGCCACTATCAAACAAGCAACAGCAGGAGCCAAAAGCACAAAATGAAGGATATGATGTCCTCGATCAAAGAAGGTAAGACTATCGAGCAACGGACTGAAAATCCCACAAATAACCAGCCCCAATAAAGCAGCTATTAAACTCCACGATCTAATAAGGCGAATCGTAGATGCAAGTTGGGTATTGGAATTTCCATATTGTTCAGAAATCTCATGCACCCCACTGGTAGGAATACCAAAATTGGCTGCCGATACCACCATATTAATGGTAGAGTTGAAAAGCGCAACAAGTCCCATACCTGTAGTACCCAAAAGTAAGGCTGCGAATTTATTTCTCACCAAACCGATAAGAATACTCAGTCCCTGTACACCGCCAAAAATGCCAGTATACTTTAATATATGTGCGTAACTATCGTTCTTTTCCTCTTTTTCCATTATATGATAAACGCAAAGGAATACTATTTATTATTTTGAGACACCCTAAAAGAAACTAAAAAAGGTCGCTCCAAAAAGGAACGACCTTTATTCTTTTCATCGAAGAAGATGAGTAGAAGCGAGAATTAAGCCTCTGCAGGAGCAGCTTCCTCAGCAGGAGCAGCTTCCTCAGTAGCAGCAGCCTCAGCCTCTGCCTTTGCAGCAGCCTCAGCAGCCTTCTTGTCAGCTACCTTCTTAGCGATTGCTTCATTTACTTTCTTCTCAGCCTCGAGCTCCTTAGCAGCAGCATCCTTCTTAGCCTTAGCCTCGCTCTCGCGAACAGCAGAAGTCTTAGCGTCCTTGCCATTCTTCCAAGCGTCGAAACGCTTCTGAGCCTCAACCTCATCGAAAGCGCCCTTCTTTACACCACCACGGAGGTGCTTCATCAAGTAAACGCCCTCACCCTTGAGGATGTTACGTACTGTGTCAGTAGGCTGCGCACCTGTCTCTACCCAATAGAGGGCACGATCGAAATTCAAATCTACAGTAGCAGGATTGGTGTTAGGATTGAAAGTACCAATCTTCTCAGTAAATTTACCATCACGTGGTGCTCTAACGTCAGCGATTACGATGCTGTAGAAAGCATAACTCTTACGACCGCCGCGCTGCAATCTGATTTTTGTTGCCATTTTTTAATTTTTTATTTATTTGAGGTTTGAATTTTATGCTGTTATCTCGTAACAGCCGTGCAAAGGTACGGCTTTTTTCCATACCTTACAAGCTTTTTCTTTTATTTTTCTTCTTTTTTAACGTATTCTGTCGGCTGCTCTGACCAGCTTTTCGTCATCAGACACTCCTTTTCTTGCCAAGGCCACCATAATAATAGAACAAAGAGGCAGACAAGCAGCAAACTTCACCTCCATGGTTCCCGCTACCTCAGGCACTGGCACCACTCCCAAGAGCAGTAAGATATAATCTACATACCAGAGCGCTGCAAACAGCATACTGGTAGCACAAAGCGTCATCTGCATCTTGCGATTTTTAAACAAGAAGATAGTCACCAATGACAATATTGCCGATACAGCAAGGAGCAAGAAAAGGGGTAAGCACGTACCCGATACACTGATAGCCCCATTGTCACCCACAATCCCCAAGTTATAGAGAGCCACAACGCCTCCCATACCCTCAGGCAGGATAACACCAATCGGCATCAAGAAACAAATCAGACAGGCTATGACAGCAACAAGCAGAAACAAAGATTGTTTGCGTTGTATCATAATCGTTTCCTATTTTTAGATGTCCAAAGATTCTTTCTTATTTGCCATATTATCCTTAGAAGGATCACGCCAGTAGATATTGCCCTCTACAAACTCCTGTGTAGCAAGCAAAGTTGGCTTTGGCAACTTCTCGTAATAGCGAGAGATCTCAATCTGCTCACGATTTTCGAAAACCTCCTCCAACGAATCATTATAAGAAGCAAACTCCTGAAGTTTCTTGCTCAGGTCCTGCTTGATTTCAACAGATATTTGGTTACTACGCTTTGCGATGATAGCCACACTCTCATAGATGTTGCCCGTCTTGTCACAAAGGTCCATAATGTTACGAGTCACGGTATTAACCGGTGCTTTTGATTTTTTGTAATCCATAATCTTATTTAGTACTTATATATTTTTATTGTTTTTCTAACTTACTATAGCTATCCTCAGGATGAGCTTTCTCAAACTCTTTGCATTTAGCAATATATTTCTCAGCAGTAGCACGTTCCTTCGAGTCAGGATACTCATTGATAAATCCATAGCACTCGTCCTCTGCATCTTGATAACGCTCCAACTGTTTGCTCTCGACACTCATCTTTGCCAATTCATACTTACCTTTCATAATCAAGATAGCAAACTCTTCACGCTTATTGCTATAAGGATAATCCTTCAGTGCGTTCTGAGCCGTCACGATACAAGCCTCATAGTTGTTACCTCCACTGGTACAATTACCGAAGTAAGTACCCATATCAAAATAAAGCTTAGCGTTTTTATACTCTTTCTCTACCAAGAGATCCTGCAGTGCGAAAAGACGATTCGTAGCCTGTTTCTTGAGTTTGGCATCAGGATAAAGGTCCAAATACTCCTGGAAAGCCGCGATAGCCGATACCGTAAGCGATTGATCAAGTCGAGGCTCAGGTGCATTCTTATAAAGGCTCTCACCAATAAAGTATCTGGCATTCTCCGTATAAATTCCCTTAGGATAGCTCTGACAGTACTTCTTGAAATACTCAGAAGCAGTTTCATAGTCACGCAGACCATACTCAGCCATAGCCAACATATAGAGACATTCCTCAGCCTCCGTGCTACCCTTTTTCAGAGTCACCAACTCCTGCAACAAAGTCACAGCGCGAGAATACTTACCTGTGGCATAACATTCCTTGGCATACTCATATTTAAAGTTGTAATTGTCAGATTTATACACCTGATTAAACCGGTTAGCGCAACTTGTCATAAGCAACGCAACGCAGGCTGTGATTAAAACAGTTTTCTTCATAGGTCACATTTTGAGATGCAAAGTTACAGATATTTTACTTATCCGCAAAGGAAAAAATACATTTTTTCGCAATTTATTAGTCTTTATAACGATTAATGCTCTTTTTTTTTGTAATTTTGCATCTCAATAATTCAACTTTAGCAAATGGGGAAGTTAAAGAATTTAAAGAAGTTAGAGAAGT
>UMGV01029293.1_pt1 | contig 68188 bp, 47 predicted proteins | sample 1965361 | NCBI WGS metagenome assembly UMGV01 (sample SAMEA4836081, study PRJEB28245) | human gut metagenome | biome: gut microbiome; material: fecal sample | place: Denmark | collected 2008
TGGCAAGTAATACTAAAAAAGAAATTAATATATTACTAAGAACCGATATGGATATTGGTAATGCCGCGAAAGAAGCAGATAAATTAAAACAAGTTTTTAGTAAAATTTCTCTTCCTGCGGAAAACGAAACTAAGATAAATAAATTATTCAATAATTTAAATGATGAAATTATTAAATATCAAAATAAATTAAAATCTGGTTTCAAGACAAAAACAGATGTTACTGGACTAGAAAATACTGGTAAAAATATTAATCGAATTTTTGAACAGATTAATTCTGAATTTAGAAAAGTTCAGAAAATGGATTTAGGGGAAATTTTTAAGATTGACCCTAAAGTTCAAGAAGAAATTAATAAAATCAACCAAGAGATAGAAAAGTATAGAAAGAATTTAAGTGAATTAGGTAAAAAGAATAATTTACCCGATTTAACAAATTTTCAAAATCAATTAAAAACTAAGGGTGCGAAAGATAATTCTAAAAAAGTTTTTGATTTAATAGATGAAGGAGAATACCAAAAAGCTTTAGAACTTATCCGAAAACTGCAAAACGAACAGGAAAGATATAAAATACAATTTGAAGGTCAAGGGAAAAACACTGCCAATGTTAAAGCAAACGAAGAAGCTTTTAAAAATTTAGGCGATTCTGTAAAAAAAGTAATTACTGAGGCAGATGGGCTAAATCAAAAAATAAATAATTTAGAATCTCAAAAGACCGATAAAATAACACAAGAATTTACTAATGTTCAAACTTCTATTAATGGTGCTGCAGATGGTTTTGAACGTCTAACTAATGAAACTAAAGGTTATATTAGTGTAGGCAATGCTGCGGCCAATGAAACTCAGCAGTTAAATAAAGAATTAAGTGATATCCAGAATAAAGTTTCGTACTTTTTTAGTTTAACAAATAGTGTTAATCTTTTAAAAAGAACTATACGCAGCGCTTATAATACAGTAAAAGAACTTGATGCCGCAATGACAGAAACAGCAGTTGTTACTGATTTTTCTGTTGGCGATATGTGGGATCAATTACCACGCTACACAAAAGCAGCAAATGAGTTAGGTACAACCACTCTTGGTGCATATCAAACAATGACATTGTTTTACCAGCAAGGCTTAAAAACTAATGAAGTTTTTGAAATTGGTACTGAAACAATGAAAATGGCTCGCATTGCGGGCATGGATTATGCAGATGCTACAAATAAGATGACTGCTGCACTTCGTGGTTTCAATATGGAACTTAATGAAACAAGTGCGCAACGAGTTAATGATGTTTATTCTGAATTGGCAGCAATTACTGCGGCAGATACTAATGAAATTTCTACTGCTATGACGAAAACTGCATCAATTGCAGATTCTGCCAACATGGAATTTGAAACTACTGCGGCTTTCTTATCGCAGATTATTGAAACAACTCGTGAATCTGCTGAAACTGCTGGTACGGCGATGAAAACTGTTATAGCCCGTTTCCAGGAATTAAAGAAAGATCCTGCTGAAATTGGTGAAGTTGACGGTGAAATTGTTGACGCCAACAAGATTGAAACTGCATTAAGAACTATTAATGTAGCACTTCGTGATACTAGTGGCCAATTTAGAGATTTGGATGATGTATTCATTGAAATTGCAAGTAAATGGAATACTTTAGATACTAATACTCAACGTTATATTGCTACTATGGCGGCTGGCTCTCGTCAACAATCTCGTTTTATTGCAATGATGAGTAACTATGACCGTACAATGGAATTGGTTAATGCGGCTAATAATAGTGCAGGTGCGAGTCAAAGGCAATTTGAAAAGACTACTGAAAGTTTAGAATCAAAGTTAAATAAGTTAAAAAATGCATGGGATGCATTTACAATGAGTTTAACTAATTCAGAAGTTATTAAATTTGGTGTTGATTTATTAACTAATTTTTTAACCATCATAAATAAACTTATTGATGGAATTTCTGGCGGAAATGGTTTAATTAAAAGTATTTTAAGCCTTGGCATAGCTTTTGGTGGACTGAAGATTGGTAAAAATTTAATTATTGGTTTATCAAGTGATATAGCCAAAGTTTTTAAAAATGCTGGTAAAGATGGAGCAAATGCTTGGTCGAATGGTTTAGCCGAGGGTTTTAAATCATCTGGCAAAAATTTACAAAAAACTGTAAAAAATATTTTTAGTAAAGATTTCTGGTCAAATAATTTTAAAGGAATATTTGAATCAGATAAACCTTTTAATGATTTTAGTAAATATTTAAATATTGATGGGTTAAAAGCGGATATAGAAATTGCAGAAGAATTAAAAGATTTTGAAGAAGTTGGAAGATTAAAAACTGAATTAGCGAAAACAGAAGATTATTATAATAAAATTTTAAATTCTTCTAAAACACAACAAATTGCTTATAATGCTGCTGTTCGTGCAGGAATTCCATTAGATCAGGCTGAGAACATTTTAACCAGTAAGCAATCAAAAGAAGAATTAGCTTTAGCTTTGGCAAGAAAGGCTGGAAAAACCGCGGCCGACGAAGAAACAAGAGCGCAAGCCGGTTTAATAATTGCGGAACAAACTCATTTACAATTTTTAAAGATGGGATTGTTGCAAAAAGTAAAATATATCGCCATCAGTCTATTTGCTTCTAAACAAAAAAGAGCAGAAGCAATAGTTACTATGGGACTTGCCACCGCAGAACAGGTTGCAACTGGTGCGACCACTGGATTGGCCGCCGCAATGATGGCTCTTCCCATTGGTTGGATAGTCGCGGGTCTTGCCTTAGTTGCTGGTGCTTTTTATGCAATTTGGAAAGCTTCTCCTGCTCAACAACTTAAAGAAGCTCAAGAAGCTGCAGAACAAGCAGCAACTGCGGCGGATGAATTAGCAGATAAATACAACAATTTAAAAACTGCTCTTGATGAAATTGGTGAGAAAAAAGATAATCTTGAAGAACTCACTAAAGGCACTCAAGAGTGGAAAGATGCTGTCTTTGAATTAAATCAGCAAGTGCTTCAATTAATGAAGGATTTTCCTGAATTAGCGGCTTTTGTTGAGAATGTTGATGGTGTTTTAACTATTAATTATGATAAATCAACTGGTGGTCAAACTGCTGATGATATTGTTGATAGTGCTTATGAACAGCAAGTAAGAGCTTCCTCTGCTGCTATTGGTGCGGAATTAAAAGTTATTGAAAAAGAATTAACTGTTGAACATTCTGACTTAGGGTTATACTATACTAGTGCCATGATGAAGGGTGATTCTGTGGCAGCACCTCGACAAATTACTGAATTATTATCTCAAGCAATTACTAATGGTGAATTAACAGGATTAAAAGATTCTGATAAAGTAGAAGATATAAATAGTAATCGAGAAATAATAGAACAATTTTTAAAAGATTCAGGATATGAATATCTTACTAAATATGGTTCTACTCTATCTTCTGTTTATGCTTCTAATATAGAAGAATTAAAAGCTTTTGGAGTTAGTATTCATGAAGCAGAAGTACGAACTAATTCTTATTATTCTGCTTTGTCTGCTAATGCTGATCAAATTGCTAACTTAAAAGGTTTAGGGTATAATCAAGAACAAATTGATGCTGCTTCTGCTTATTCTGAAAATGTAGCAAAAGTTTTTGCGGAACAGTTAAAAGAAGAAAAAGCATTTACCACTGATAGAACAAAAAATATTCAGTTAGCTAAAGATTATGCCGAATTGATGGGATATGAATATAGCCATCTTGGTATATTAGGAGCAGATGCTGTTTTTAAAGATGCGAATGGTGAAAAAGTAAATGTTTCTCGAGAGCAGATGACTCAACAATTAGCTATGGCAGGAGTTGGGGATGAATTAGCAGATGCTCAAAAGACATTTGCTCGTTCTATTGATTCTCTGGAAGATACGGTTAATAAGACTAATAAAGGTTTAGGCACAGCCATTCGTAATGTTTATAGTGGAACCGAAGGTGAAGCGCTTAAATATACTGATTTATTATCTTTTAATTCAGAACAAATTGATGTAACTAATGGAATAACAGATGAAGAAAAAGTTTTATTAAACGAACAATTAGCTGCAACTTGGGAAACCTTAACAAAAGAGCAACAAGCTTTATTTGGAGATTTAGATACTTTTTCTACTACTGTAATAAATTCTCTAGAAATTAGCGCTGAAAAATTTGATAAAGCAAAAGAAGATTTAGCTGCTTTAGGATTAGATAATTTAGCTTTAGACCCCTCAGTTTTTAATTTTGACGCTAGTACCATTTCCGGTTTTTCTGACACAATTCTTAAAATTTATACTGCTTCTGGTAGAGAAAAGGCTGGGGAATTTAAAGAGCAAATTGATGCAATTTTAAGTCAGTTAGACCCAGAATTGGCCGAGGAATTTATTGGTGCTCTTAACGGTCTTGATTTTTCTTCTGTTGATTCAATTAAAGGTTTTAGTGAAAAATTATTAGCACTTGGAATAGATTTAACTGATTGTGGCATTAATGTTGAAGATTTAGAGAGCCAATTAATTGATTTATCTGGTGCAGTACGTGAAGTTGATTTTGATTCTATTATTGAACAAATTACTAAATTATCAGAATTAAGAATTGATTTAGAAACTGGGAAAAAAGGTAGACAATTTACCGCTGAAGAAAGAGATACTCTCCTTGCGGCTGGTGTTAATGAAGATAATTTTGTTTTTAATGTTGATGAAGGTACTTGGAATTATATTGGAGAATCAACAAATGAAATTGTCGCGGCAATTGAAAAACAAACCAATGATTTATTAGGTACTGGTCCATTAGAACAACAAATTGCTTCTGGAAAAGCTTTTGAAGATGCTAAAGATATAACATCAGTATCAGAAGATACTTTATTTGGTAAGTATAAAAGATTAGAAGAGTATCAAAGGCTTATGGCCGAAGAGGGTTATGATGTTGGTTATACTAAAGACGAATTAGAAAGTCTTTATGAAAAAGCTGAATTAGGGTCTCAAGCTGATAAAGAAGCAATAGCTGCGCAATTTCAAACTTGGTTAGATGCTGCTCGACAAGATTGGATTAATCAACTTTCTAATGAAGAAGCTGCTAAAAAACTTGAAGGTATTGAACCTTATTCAAGTGATTATTCTTTCACCCAGGCAGCTTTAGCAGAAGAGGAAACTTGGAATGAAGCAGAAAATCGACCTAATTATGCTGAAACTGGATATACGAAAGCTTTACTTTCTCAGGCAGCAAATTATGATACTCTTAATGACGAAATTGCTGAATATATAGAAGCAGTAAAAAGCGGAGATAACGAAACAGTAAAAGCAAAAAAGCAACAACTTGCTTTTGCAGTCTCAGTTGAAGAATTAGCAAAGAAATTTGACCAATTAGATGATGAAGCAGAAGATCATCTTCAAGCTTTAGAAAAAATGGACAAAGAAAGTGATGAATATCGTGAAACTCTTGATGATTTAGCAGAAGATGTTAATCGTGCTTTGGGGACAGATATTGATGGTACTTTCTTTGATGAGGAAAATTTAAAACTATTTAAAAAAGCGTTAGAAGGTGACCAAGATGCTTGGGAACAATTTATAATTAATGCTGACGTTGCTAGATTATCAATGGCAGATTTTGCTGAGCAATTCCAGCTATCTGCAGAAGATATTAATGGTATTACCGCGGCATTAGATGGTTTAGAATTTGATATTAACGGCCGTGCAGATATGTCTCAAGTCGTAGAAGCCTTATTCGCGGCCGGGATGACTGGACAACAAGTTGCTGAATTTTTAGAAAAATTAGGATATACTAATATTGAATTTACAGTTGATAATCAACTTAAAAATTTAGAAGATATCGCTAATCCAGAAGAATGGGCAAATGTCCAAGGAACAATTACTCTTGAGGCTACTAAAAAAGAAATTCCTGCCGCTCGTAGATTATCAAGTTTCGGTAGCGGCGGACGTAATAGTGGCTCTAAAAAGTCATCTTCTGGTGGCGGCAGTTCCAAGTCCTGGGAAAATCCCTATGACAAATTCTACAATCTCACCGAAACAATCAACAAAAACCTTCGTGAACGTGAGAAACTAGAGCGCACCTACAACAAGCTTCTACGTGAACAACAACACATTCTCAACACAATCGACTACGAGAAGAACCTCTCCGATCAAATCAGCAACCTCAAACAGCAGGCTAATAAACTTCGTCGTGAATATGCCCTGCAATCCACAATGTATAGCGGGAAAGGCAATGAACTTCAGTCTTATATGGCGAAGAATTCCTCAATGCGCAAATATGGTTATTATGACGCAGCGAGTCAGCAGATTGTTATTGATTGGAACACAATTAATAAAGTCAAAAACGATGAAAAAGGTCAAAAGATAGAAGACTACATCGGCAAACTCGAAGAACTTCGCGATGCAATGTGGGACGCCGAAGATGCAATGCTTGATGCCGAAGAGCAAATCGAGGAAATGAAGGAAGACCTTCGTGAAAAACTCGAAGAACTCAAACAAGCATATCTTGACTTTGAAGATCGAATCGTTGAAGCACTTGTTGCACAACGGCAAGCTGAAATCGACGAACTCCAAGAAGTTTATGACTTAATGAGCGAGTCAAATAATTCGGTTCTTTCTGCAATTCAAGAAGTTATCAGTGAACAGCGTAGACTTCGTGAGCTTGAAGAACAAAAAGCTGACATTGAAGAAATGCAGCGCCGCCTCGCTATGTTGCGGCAGGATACCTCAGGCGCCAGTGACTTGGAGATTAAGGCTCTTGAAGAACAGATTGGTGATGCGCAACAGAGTTATACTGATTCATTAATTGACCAAGCAATTGATGAAATGGGAACTGCGAATGAAAAAGCAGAGGAACAGCGTCAGCAACAGATTGATTTACTTCAACACCAACTTGACTGGGACAAAGAAAACGGCAAGTTCTGGACGCAAGTTAATGAATTGTTAAGCACAGCAATTAATCCCGATGGCAGTTTGAATAATAATTCGCCATTAGTGGAATTATTGAAGAGCACCGAAGGTTATAAAGCTATGAGTGAATTTGGTAAGCAAAATTGGTGGACAAATTTACAAAAGACTGTTGCTGAAGCAATGGCAGGCTTGAAAGAATGGCTGAATCCAACAGATGTCGATGCCGCAATTGGTGGCATTCAAGGCGGAGATGCTGGAATTGTTGGCAGCGTTGGTAGTGATAATGGTGGCTCTGGTGGTTCTGGCGGTTCCGGCGGTGGAAGTGGAGTTTTAGCTCGTGGTGAAAATGTTAAGACTTTGCAACGTTTTTTGAAAAAACATTGGGGAAAAAATATAGAAGATGACGGACTTTATGGCTCTAAAACTAAAAAAGCTGTAAAAGAGATTCAAAAAACATTAAATGACTCAGGAGCAGTAGCAGGAGGAAGAATTCAAGAAGACGGTTTATATGGTGCGGATACACAAAATGCTATAAGATTATTTTATTCAAGAACTGGACGTAGTAATATCGCTATTCCTGCGCCAATGTTTAAAACCGGCGGTCTTGCTGATTTCACTGGTCCTGCATGGCTCGACGGTACTAAAACTCATCCCGAAATCGTTCTTAACGCTCGCGACACCGCGAACTTCCTTGAACTTCGCGATATTCTCCGCGATATGAATTTAATTTCAGAAGGAAAGACTTCTGGTGGAGATAATTACTTCGAAATTCACATAGAAGTAGACACCTTGAGCAACGATTATGATGTTGAACAAGTAGCAGACAAAGTCAAACGGATTATTAATGACGATGCTCGTTATCGTAACACAAATGCAATCAATCTAATCCGTTAAAAGGAGGAAAGAATGGCAAGAGAAGCTAAAAAAGATTTCCAAGGGCCGTTTCTTGGTTTCACATACAACGGCCGCCATTCTTCAGAACTCGGTATTGTAAGAATCAATACGGGGAATCGGGCAGAAATGCCCCTTTCCCCTTCTTTTAAGGATTCAACTGCTGAAGTTCCTGGAGGCAAAGGATTGTATTATTTTAATACACAAATACAACAAAGACAATTTACAATTAATTTTGCTTATGATGATTTGACTGAAGAAGACGTGCGCGAATTACGCGAATGGTTGAATCCATTGGAGCAAGGAGAATTAATTTTTGATGAAGAACCGTATAAAGCTTATACAGTTAAACCAAATACTCAGCCAAAGTTGAGTTATTTGGTGTTTAATAAAGAAATAACTACAGAAACTTTTAAACTTTATGAACCTTCAACCGTTAGAAGTAGCGGGCGTCTTTACAAAGGGGAAGGCGCAATTGGATTAACGGCTTATTATCCTTATGCGAAGGCACCGTCTAAAAAACTTTCTTATTATAATCCTAATACTAAAGAAGGTGGTTTTGGCAGCCAAGATGAATGGAAAACTGCAGCAGGTTTTGATGAAGAAGTAGGGTTAGATAGTTTAGAATGTTATAATCGTGGTGATATTGAAACTCCTGTAACACTTAATTTTAAAGTTGCTAAGGATATAAATACAAATGAAGCAGTTAGTGGTAATGTAGGTATTGAATTATACAGTGGGACAACTTCACAAATTGGAACACGAATTGGTTATGTATATATGGACGCTTCAAAAATGTCTGTTAATATGAATTATACCATTAATTCAAAATTAGAATTAATTACTGATGAAAATGGAGTAGCTCGCAATGATATAATTGTAGCAAGTAAATTTTTCTACTTACCACCAAGAGAGAAATGCTTTTTTAATGTTAATTATTTAAGTGGTTATACTGGTGAACAAACAAATAGTACGACCGCAATTACAAATATTGATTATGATTATCTCTATCTATAAAAGGAGGAAAAGGCATGGGTAAACAACCCTATGAATTATCTGTCTGGAGAGACGTGCCGATTGCTGGGACTCTTGAAACAGATGGATATTTTACAGATGAGAAAGTTGCTATCATTGGTTCTGATTCAATGGATTCTCCATTGAAAGCCTATGATGTATCTTTAAAGGAGTTAACAAATGGTGATTGTACACTTACCTTTTCTATGCTTTATGATTATGAAAAAGATGGTGAAAGGGTTAGCAATCCATTATTTGAATTATTAAAGAATGAAATTAAATTGAAGTTGCGCCGCGGCGAAGAGTATGGGTTTATTAATTCAAAAGGTGAAATTGATTTTACCATTTTAAATGGTGAAATAGATTTCAATGAAGAAGAACCAAATTATGAAGATACAAGTGTAGACTATGACAATCGTTGGCGTGATTTTGTTATTAAAACAATAGATAAAGATTCAAATACTCATGTTGCTAATATTGTTGCAAAAGAGATATTTGTTAACGAACTTGGAAAAAATGGTTGGTCAGTAACGCTGAATACAGAATTAGAAAATAATTATGGTACTGTTGAGCAGTTAGCTGAAAAGGTATTAGATGGTTCAGATTGGAAGGTAAAAAAAGGTTATTCTCCTATTGAAAGAGTTAAAGAGCCATTATTTGAGTATAAAATTCCAGAAGATACGTCGATTGCGGCTGTCGCTATGAGAAAAGGTGATGATGGTAACAACGGAAAAATTACTATTTCTGCGAATGAATATATTTATTTCTTCTATAATGATGCTGAGTTTTCTGAACCAATAGAAAGTGGGAAAGATGGCCAATGGGGAATTAAGGAAAAAGAATCTGTTCAAATTCTTTATTTCGGTAGAAGAATTGATGATAAAGATAATCCGGTTGCTATTGATGACGGTCGAGTAGTAATTGATGATGATTATTTATTCAACTACAAGATAACATCCGCCGCAGTCAATGTAAAAGTAACTGGTTATAGTGGTTATCGGATTCAAGATAGAACACGCACTGTTTATGAGCCTACATTAGATAAGTATGTTGAAGTTTACACTAGTGGTTCTGAGGAATATTTTAGTTATACTGAAACAGAATATCATGTTAGTCCTCTTGTTCAAAATTATTTAACTAACTCAACTAATTTTACTTCAAATGCGGGTTGGAAAAATTTAAATAAAGAACAAGAAGACCCAGTTTTAACTCTTTATCCTGAGCCAACTATTGGTAAAGATGAAAATGGCCGAGATAAAGTTATATGGGAAAATTCAAAAAATAGTTTGGTGTTAGAAGGCGGTCAAACTTATAAAAATAGTGGGCCTACTAATGCTGGTTTAAAGGTAATTGAAGGCGAAAAATATATAGTTAATATTTTAGGAGATTGGGATAATTCTCCAGATAGTTTTAACTTTGGAATAGCAGATAGAGATAAAGAAACTACCGATGAAAATTTTTATTTTGGAAATGTTATAATTAATTTTTCTGATTTAAAAAACAAAGTAATACAAATAAATGGAGAGGAAGAAGAAAAAACTTATAAATATTGTATTTTAACAATTGAAAAAGGAAAATCTTCAACTTCAAAACAATCATTAATTTTTACAATATCCGCTGCGAATGACTTTTATCTTTATGATATTCAACTATTTAAATATCAAGAAGAAAACGGAGAGATTATTTTCCCCGGTGATGCTCCCACTTCTACTATCGAAGATAAAAGATATTTCTATAAAGTTGAAAACGGTAAAGCCGTCTATTACGATGGTTCAAATTTTACACCATTACATGAAGATGGTTATCATTCAGTTCGTTTCTTTGAAACTCAAGAATCCAACTATTTTAATAACATTCAATCTCTTGCCGAACTATTTGAAGTATGGGTTAGCTTCCATATAAAACATAAGAAGAATGGTCAAATTTGGCTTGAGAACGGCAAACCAGTTAAAACAGTTAAATTCTCTCAGTATTCACCTAATAGCGCAGAGAATTATGCTGGTTTTAAATATGGTATTAATTTAAAAGGTATTAAACGCACTGTTGATTCAAATTCTATCGCTTCTAAGGTTATTGTAAAGCCAAATAATCAAGAATATGCGACAGATGGTATGTGTACAATCGCTCGCGCGCCTTCTAATCAATCTGGCGAGACAGAAATTATTAATTTTGATTATTATATCAATCAGGGTTTAATTAGTTATGGTCAAGTTATAAATGACCTTTATGGCACTGGCGCAACTGATTTAAGATATTTTGCTAAGTTGAAGAATCTTAATAAACAGATTAACGAAGAAGCAACTTATGTAAATGCTTATAGTAACACTGTTTCTGAATTAGAAGGACAATATGATTTATATAATGCTGAGATTTTGGCATATGACAATGAAATTTCTGAATTAACTTCTTATCTTAATAATTTAAATATTAATGATGAAAAGAGAACACAATATGCAAATGAAATTGCGCGTTTAGAAATTTTAAGAAGTGTTGCTTTACAAAATCGTGATGCGATTGAGAAAAAAGAGAATGGTACTGTTACGGGAACTTTAAGTAAATATCAAGGTTTAATTGATGTTGCGGAAGAAAGAATTAAAAAGTTACAAGAAGAAAAAGAAGATTTAAAGTTAAAATTCTATACTAAATATTCTCGCTTTATCCAAGAAGGAACTTGGACAGATGAATCTTATGTAGATGATGAACTTTATTACCTTGATGCCGTAAAAATCTCTAACACTTCTGCTTATCCACAAGTTTCTTATACTATTAATGTTCTTAGTATCGAAGATGTAGATGGATATGAAGCTTATAAGTTCAATATTGGTGATAGAACTTATATTGAAGATGTCGAGTTCTTTGGCTATGTGACAAAAGAATTTAATGGTATGAGTGCAAAAACTCCATATCGAATGGAAGTCATTGTAAGTGAACGTAATCAAAATCTTGATGATGCTTCTAAGACAACAATTACCATTAAAAACTACAAAAATCAATTTGAAGAACTCTTCCAAAAAATTACTGCAACGACCCAAAGCCTCCAATATCAAGTTGGTGAATATGCTAGGGCGGCCGGTGTTGTAACTCCTACTGGTGAAATTAAGGTTTCTACTCTTGAGCAATCTTTCCAGAATAACTCATTAATTCTTTCTGGTTCAGATAATCAAAGTGTTATTTGGGATACTGGTACTGGCATTGAAGTTATCGACAATCGAAGTAGTAATAATCGTGTCCGAGTAGTCGGCGGCGGCGTGTTCATTTCAAGTGATGGTGGTGTTACTTGGAGTAATGCTATTTCTGGCAATGGAATTAATACCAAATATTTAATTGCTGGACAAATTGATGCAAGCAAAATTAATATTGTTAATGGCAGTGTTCCTTATTTTAGATGGGATACTAATGGTATTACTGCTTTTAAAGTTGATAGTGTAATCAAAGATGGTCAAATTACAGGCGAAACTTACGATACAAATAGATACGTTCGTTTTAATCAATATGGTATTTATGCAATAGGTGCGGGTAGCCCAATTGTAAATGGAAGTATTAATGGTTCTGATTTAGATGCTAAAATTGCTGAAAAAACTACCTTAGCAGAAAAATTAGAAGTAATTGAAGAAAATGCTTCTTTTGCTTTGACTTGGAAAGGTCTAAGTCTTGTAGCTAGCGGTGGAGATTATAGCAGATGGCAAGCTGTAAAACTTGATGCTGGACAGGGTTTAAGGTTAATAAATGAAGAATATAGCTTTAAAGCAACAGCTGAAGAAATAGCAAATAAAACAGATATTCTTAATCAAATGCCTTATTACTTTGCTAGATTTGGCAAAGGAGAAGGTACTTCATATGCGTATACTGGTGATAATCGCTTTTTCCCAATTCTTGCTGTTGGTCAATTTCCTGATATGCCTTGTACTCCTTATGAAAAAAAAGACGATTTAGGAAATACAATTACTATTGAAAAAGAACCAGTTTATGGTTTAAGGCTGAGAAACCGAGAAGGTTATGTAACTCTTACTACTGATAATCGCGGTGAACTTTGGGTTCAAGATAGAATTTTTGTCGGGCCTTGGGGTAATCTTTATGATTCATCTAAATTATCTACCACAGTTGGTTTAAATGCTAAGACTATTTCAGAAGAAGAATTTAATAATTATTTATTTGAAATATTAAGTAATTTAGAACCTGGTGCAGAAACAATTACTCCTGATTATCTTCAAAAAAGATCGGTTAGAATATGGTCTGGTGCTGATAATTTAAATATTACGAATTCTCCATTTTTAGTATTAGAAAATGGTACTTTAATTGCTGAAAAAGCTTATATTCAAGGTAATATTCAAGCAAATTCAGGTAATATAAGTGGTTTATTAACTATTGGCGATGGCCGCCATGGTATAGACGGGTCTGCTTTAGAGAATGGATATATTCTTTGGGGTGGAAAAGAAGGAAATAATTATAAGTTTAGTGTTGATTATACTGGTCAACTTAGTGCTCAAGATGCTGTTATTAGTGGTTCGATTACAGCTAAAGATGGAATAATTGAAGAATTATTAATACCGGATATGCGTGCAGGTATTACTTCAAAGGATGAAGATGTAGTTATCTGGATTCATAAAGATAATTTAATAGAAAATAAAACTTCAAGTAATTTTTATGTTACAAAAGATGGTGATTTATACGCTTCTAAAATCTTTTTAAGAGATTCAATTTTAATTGGAGAAGAAGATGGATATTATAAAGCGGGTATAAATGCTTCTAATCAAGCTTATTTTTGGGCTGGTGCAGAAAATAATGATTATGCTAATGCCACTTTTTCTGTGGGAATTGATGGAAAAGTAATAGCTAAATCTCTTAATTTAGTTGATGGTAAATTAATTACTAATGGGGCAGAAATTAACGGTAGATTGCTTATAAGAGAAGGGCAAAATGACTATATAGTTATTGACAGTTCTCAAGGTATCAGTACTTCTAACTATAATTCAGCTTATGGTTGGAAGATTGATATGAATGGTGATGCTTATTTTTCTAATATCAATGCTCGTGGTGAAATTATTTCTGCTGTATTCTCCTATAATAGCGTTAATACTATGGGCGGCGATTTATATCTAGCACCAACTTATTATGATTATGAAAATACTGTTAAATTATATGGCGGTAATAATGAAGAGCCTTTTGTTTTCGCTATAAAAGTAGATAAAAATACTTTTGATAGAGATATCTGGGGTATATATTCTGAAAATGATTATTCTACTATTGAAACTTTTAATGAGATAATAAAAACTAAATCTGCTTTAGAAGAAATCACAAAATATGTTAGGGTTAAATTTAATTTATTAACAATTAACGACAATATTTCTACTGAATATAATAATCAAGAAGGCCGTTTATATAAAGTTTTAGGTAATGAAGATAATTATTATTTTTATATTTATTTTGATTCTAGCGAAAGTTTAGCAGTTAACAGAGATAAAATTTCTAATTTTTCAATTGCTTTAATAACCGGTTGTGGTATTAATTTAACCGCTGGTGCGACACTCGGCCCGGCAGTAATTATTACTGATATTAGTAAAAATGGTCGGGTTGTTACACAATTAGGTCGACTGGGTGGAGTTAATGACGATTATTTTGGAGAATTAACTGGATACGGTCTTTATGCTCAAAATGCTTATTTAACTGGAAAACTTTATTTACCTAATGGCGGAATAACTAATGAAGATCTTGAATATGATGGAACTAAAATTGAAGAAAATGAAGAGACTATAACTTCGCCTCGTGCTATTCGTATTTGGGCTGGTTCTAGTGCTGCTGGTAGAGCTAATGCTCCTTTCGTTGTAACTCAAGATGGTTCTCTTTATGCGTCTAAAGGTATTTTTAGCGGTATTATTCAGGCGACTGATAGTACTTTTAGTGGTTGGTTGCAAACTGCAGGTATTTTAATTGATGATAATCAAGCTACTTATTCTTTAAGTGGTGGTGGAACTTTTAAATATGAAGGGTATGAAAAAGTTTATTATACTAATGTCGCTCCAACTATTAATACTTTTCTTCTAATGGAAGATTATAAAGATGAAACAGAAGAAGTTTTAAAATTAAAAAATAAAGATTTAGTTTTTGATTCTAATTTTGAAAATACTAGTTTATCTTTAAACTCTATTTTTTATATTGGTAAAGATAAAATTAATATTTCTAATACTTTAAAGAATCCTTCTCTTTTAATAGAAGAATATGGAATTACAAAAGAACAATATATAGAATTAAATGGTTCTTGGCCAAATGATTCTTATAGTAGTGGAGATTTAATAAAGGCTAAAAATTATTCTGGTTCTTATACAAAACCAAATTATTTTGAACTAAAAAAATTATTAGATAGTTATCATATTTCTATTGAAAAATTTAATGAATTAAATGGTACAAATTATACAGAAGATACTAAATTATATGAACAATATATCTTTAATGTAGGAGAAGATAAATCATCTCCAAAAAGTGTATTTTATGTAGCATATGATAGAAATAATAAAAAGGAATTTCCTGAAGTAACTGATAAAATTCTTCAAATTGATAAAAATGGTCTTTCAATTTGGGAGGGTGGTTTAAGTGTATATAGTGATTACGCTAGTGGTTGGCGTAATTCATTAGAATATGAACCTTCTGGAGAACCTGATAAATATTATGGCTATCAGAATGAACAAAATAGCGGATTCCCCTATATTAAAGCAATTGACGATGAAAATTACAGATTATATAGTACTGGTTTAAATATTGGTAAATTTGAAAAAGTAACAGAGAAAAATGAAAATGGAATAGAAGAAGAAGTAAATACTTATAATCCTTTTATAAAAATATCAAATGGCAAAATTTCTTTTATTCAGTATAATAATAATACTACAGAAGATTTTACTACCATAGAGAAAGAATCTTTTAAAACTGAGTCTAATTGGGATATTTTTGATAAAGAGGGAATACTTAATATTGGAAATGAATTAGTTACTTTTGAAAAAAATAGTGATAAAAAAGTTAATTTAGGAGTAAAAGGAAAATTAAGAGTAGATAATGAAATTGATACTTTAAATTATTTAAATTTTATTACCCAAAGCGATGAAATAATAGTTCAAATCAAAAAGTATGAAGGTACTACAGGATTTGATAAAGGTATTGATTTTGTTATTTAAAAGGAGGAAAAGGGAATGGCAACGATTTCTGGTAATTTTTTATGTTATAGCGCTGCAAGTAGTGCGAAAAATCCCACTAAAATAACTAGTATAGTTTTTACAACAGAACGTTATAATGAAGATAAAATAAAATTAAACGCGACTATAAATTTTACTATAGGGCCAGATACAGGTGGTAATTTTACAGTTGGAGATGGACCTCGTTATTTATTTGTAAAATATAATGGTAATTTTTATCAATCAAATTCAAATTTAACATTAAATTTAGGGCCAGCAACGGGGACTTCTAGATTTTATTCAACTACTGGTACTGTATATATAACAGTAGGAAAAAATTCGGGTTCAGGGAATTTTACTTTTTATATTCAGGAATTTTTAAGCTATCCAGGCCATGGAAGTTCAAAAGCAATGATTTGGAATGGTTATAATGCCAGTGGTGGAACAGTTATAATGTCTGGAAGCTCAAGCTGGAGTGCCTACGTTCCTCCAGTAGTAAATCCAAAAGTATCTTTTTCTTCTCCAAGCAATAATAGTATTTATACTTCTGGGTCAGTAGTTGATTTTTCTTTTAGTATAACTAAAGGCACTAACTCGTTAAGTTCTTGGACATTATATAAAGGAACAACTCTTTTAAAAACAGAAAATATAAGTAGTGGTGGTACTTATACTTACTCTGATATTATTACTTCTGATACAACTTATAAAATACAAGTAAATGATACGAGCGGCCGTGCTGGTAGTAGTTCTGTTGCTTTAAAAGTTCGTGGAATAAATGGCAAGCCTACAAATATCAGGGTTGGAAAATCACTTTCCAATCCTGGTTTTTCACCATTAGAAGACACAAATTTTAAAGTAACTTGGACTAAACCTAGTCTTGGTACGGGTAATAGTATAACTAAATATTCTGTAATTTTTAATAATAAAGAATATTCTTTAGAAAATGCTACTAATGGCACTATTTCTACTGCAGGTTTGAATTTAAAAGCAAATCAATCTTATTCAGTAAAAGTTAGAGCTTATGATTTTTCAGGAACTTCTTATACAGAATCTGATGAATGTAAAATTAATTTTATATCGCCCGAATTTATTTCAGAGCCTAAAAGTGATAGTTCTGTTCTTTTAGAAAAAACAAAAATTTCTTGGCCTGAATTAAAAACTAATAGCTTAAATAGTGATTTATTAACTATAAAATATTCTCTTGGTTATGCAATAGTAGAAGAAGATACAATAGAAAATTATAATATTATTGCTACTAATTTAACTACTAATTCCTATGAATGGAACACCGCACAAATCTCCACTGGAAGTTTAGTTTCTTTACAAATTGTTGGTGAAGTTTTTTATAATGATATTCCACTTTCTACAACTACAAAAGAAACTTCAAACGGTAATTATCTTTTTAAAGGTAATTTACCAATAAAATTTTCTGAAATTGTATTTTCTATTCCTAATGGAGATTACTACGGTGATAGTTCTCCAATGAATGTGGAGTATAATGTTGATACTAAAGAATGGAATTTAAATAATAGTATTTTAAATTTTGCTAATAGTTTATCTGTTCAATGTAAAATGCCAAGTAGTTGGGCGGAAAGTGGTGTTTATTTTGATGGTGTAAAAATTAAATGGAAAAAAGGTTTATATAGTGGAGAAATTATTCAGACCAGTTCTCCTGATATGGTAAATCCTTTTGTTTTTATTCTTAATAAAATCAATGCGCCATTATTATTTGGAGCTAGTGGTGAATCAATTCGTTTTGAAATTTATTCACTTTATGAAACAAAAAAAGCTGATAAAAGTCATACTGGTATTTATATTTATTCTGCTGAACCAAGTTTAAGTTTTGATGATTATCCTGGTACTAATGGTTTTATTCGTGCTAATTTACCTAGTATATATAATAATGGTACTTCAATTCCAACAATAAATTCTACTTTCACACGTAATGTTAATTTTCTTAAAAATACTCTTGGAAGTGAAGATTATCAATTAAAAGACCTGCGCACGGATAATGAAATTAGCAATGTCCCAGTAGTTGGTTTTAAAATTTATGCTACAAAAGATAAAAATGATTATAAAAATGGTCAAATTGTTAATGTTGATGGTTATTTAAAACAAACTAACGGAACGGTAACTTTTGAAGATGATTTTTATAAAATTTCAAATTCTTTAATTCCTTCTGAAAATTTATCTGCCGAAGAAACTACTCCAGGTTTCGTTGGATTTTATCCTCAAATTTTAGATGATAAAAATTATTTAAGACAATTATTTTTTGGTAATACAACTACTAGTTTAAAGACGTTATCAACCAATGAAACTTTTTATTATGTTATTACTGCTATTGATGTTTTAAAACAAGAAAGTAAAGGTTATACCTTAGAAGTTAAATATGATTTTAGATTGGCGGCGAAATTTCAAGAATCACCAATTTTAAGAAATAATGAGTTTAAAGAGGTAACTGTTAATCAAAAAACAGGATACCTTTTCTATGGACAGACAGAAGATAACGCCGATTGGATAATTTTTGAATGGTATCCTGCTTTTAATCAAAATGATTATTTGGCTAATCCAGATAATTATTATTATGAAGAAAATAAAAAAATTTATTATTTAAAATATAGTGAAAAAAATCATGACCCTAATTTTTATACTTTATATAAATGGATTGATAATGGGAAAGTTTATTCTAAAAAATTAACTAATAATGATTATATTCCTATAATAGAAACAATAAATGGAGTCTCTGTTCAGAAATATGTTGGTAAATATCAAATGAATTTAAAGGATATTAACGTGGATGAATTTTTTAATTTAACGTTGATGCCTTCATATATTGATAGTTACAATGAAGAAAAAATGGATACCCCCAGAAATGATTTATATCCGATAAGTGAGATAAATGAAGTAAGTAAGAAAATTGAAACTATTAATTTTTATTTGAGTTGTTTAATTCCTGCAAGTATTAATTATGATAGTAATGAGCGGCAACAAGGAAAAAAATTTAAAATTACTTTAAAAATAAAGAATTGGGGTTTTTCAGACGATGGAAGGATATCTGAAAAAACTGCTATTATGAAATTAAATAATAGTAGTTTAACTAATGGTTATATAGAGAAAAACTTAGTTATTGGTGATGAATATGAAAGCAAATTATTAGTTTTTGATTTTAAAGAACAATTAGGAACAATTTATGATAATATGCCTTTTTCAACAGTAACTACAGTAAAAGTAATTGCTACGCGCTCTTTAGTAAGCAATTATACATATACCATAGGAACTTCTACTATTGTTACAATTTTTAATTATTATTTACCTGCTAATTTCTCTACCTTATCTTTACGAAAAAATAAAGTTGGTATTAATTATTCTGATTTAACCAATGTTGAAGAAGCTTTATATGTAGTTGCTAAAGATAGAATTGATAGTGGTAATGGTGTTGGTAATGTGGCAGTATATGGCAATACTTATCCTCATGTTTTTTCTATTCAGGGTAATCTAGATACAAAAATGCCTAGTTTTAGCAAAGAAACTGGTGAAGCTTTAGAAACACTACAAGAAGCCAGTATTTATATGGGTTTTTATACAGTTAATGATGAATCTAAACCTTATCGAGTTGGTAGTTTTGGTATAGAAGAAGGTCAACCTTATTTTGTTTATAAAGGTAAATATTATAATGATAATACTCCTGGTAAAAATAGTTATGAAAAAGATGAAGATGGTAATAATATATATGTAAAAAAAGGTTATGATAATAAAGATTATTTTGAAAAAATTAGTATTAGAAACTTACCAGTACCTCCAGGAACAATGGTTCTATATCCTCGTAAAAATTTAGAAGTAGAAGTTAATGGACAGCGAATTCTTTCTCAAAATAATTTAAATTTAATAAATCCCACTTGGTACATTTGTGATGGACATCAAACAGTGAAATTGGAGAATAATGCTAATTTAATTAAAGCTCTTTTTCCAAAAACTGAATGGGAAGAAAAATCAGAAACATATGAGTTTACCATTCCTTTTAGAGAACCAGCAGGGAAAGTTTCAATAGAACCCATATATGCTGAAAATGGAACTACAATTACTGGATATATAGAAAAAGATATATCCGATGAATATTGTTACATTATTAAAGGAGATGCATAATGCATCTTCTTTTTTTATATTTTGTTTATTAGTTTATTACTTCAAAAAGAGAGTTATACTCTGAATGATTAATTAATTATTTAGAAAATTTAAAAAAAGGAGGTAAAAATGGCGACTTTTTATCTTTTTAATAACGCTGACTTTGATGGTAGCTATACAATTAGTGCAGGCGGAGACAAAACTTGGTCAAGTGCACGTACAGTTGCTGGTACAATTAGCAAAGTAAAAATAGTTTTTACAAATACTGGAAAAGCAAAAGTATCTGCTAGATTAATGATAGATGGTAAAAGTCAAGGCCTGGCTTCTGAAAAAACTTATAGTGCTGGTACCAATACTATTACTATAATAGCGGAAGATGGTGATTTTAATGTGAATTCTACTACTGGAGTAAAAGTTGCTAATGGAAGCAGTGCTGCATCTATAGTGGTAAAAGGTATAGAAGTTACTTATACTGCTTCTAGCAGTGGTGGCGGCGATTCTGGTGGAGGTTCTGGAGGAGATACTACTCCTTCTGTTTCTGGTAGTGCAATTTTCCCTTCCCCTGGTACTTTCACTCAAACAACCACCCTTGGGGTATTTTTTAACATAAGTTTTTCAAATTGTGAATATATAGAAGCTTCTTTATATGATACTATTAGTGGGGAAACTATAGCTGAAAGTGGTCGAATTACTGGTAGTTCATATGCTGATACTTTATATTTTACTCTAAATAAAGGTGATAATTATAATTTAAGAGCAGAAGTTTTTTATATGCCTATTTCTTCAGGTGGTGGCTTTGTATGGGGAAATACTTATTATCCTAATGGAAATTCCACATATGCATATAGGTATATCGGTGATTTAGGCTCAATATCTGCTCCTTCTGTAAATTCTCCCTATTATGGCAGAAGAAGTGGCACAAGTTTTATTTATCCTGGAGAAACTTATACCTTATCTTGGTCTGCCCCTGCAACTAATGGTAATACAATAAATGGTTATCAATGTCTTTTTAATGGTAATTTATTTAATTCTTCTAATTCTACCTCTATAAGTATTGGGAATAATTTAAATGAAAAAGAAAGTGGAGAATGGAAAATTAAGGCAGTAGCAGGAACCAATCCTGAAACTTCTTCTTCTATCTCTTCTGGAACTTATGTATATAATTTAAAAATTGATACTCAAGATTCTATTACTATTAATAATTCAACTTTAGCTTCTGGCTCTGCTGGTTTTTCTTGGGAGCCAGCGTTAATTAATGTTAATGATTCAATATTAGGAAACTTTACAGTTCAATATAATTTAAAATATAAAACTAGTTCTGATAAAATTAGTTGGAGTAGTTTACAAACCATTGCTTCAAATCTTACAAGTAATCAATATACTATTGAAGAGATTGGTAATTTAGGTTTAACTGGGAAATTTGTCTGTTTTGTAATTGAGAATAATATTTATTATAATTCCAGTTTAATAAAAACTATTACAACCGAAGAGCTTGATGGTTTTATTAAATATGCTGGCGAAAAACCTAATCAATTATCTTCAATTATTTTTGAAAGTTCTGATTTAAAAGGAAGAAATTATCTTTCAAAATATATTTATAATGGAACTAATTTTATTTGGGAAACTTTTAACTATAAATATATTACTAAAGGCTCAACTTTAACAATTAATTTTGGAGAATTAGCCGCGGGCTATGCTAAACCTGGTGTAAAAATTAGTTGGGAAAGAGGTTCCTATAAAGGCTCAAAAGAATTTTATGAAAATAATACTTCTTCTACAACTTCAATGGTTATTAATTTTGTAGAAGATGATTTCTTTAATTCTAATTTCTGGAATAGCATAAGCACAAGTAGTTTAATATTAACTATTACAAGTTTAGGCTATATAGAAACAATTAATACTACTGTTCTTGAAGAAGAAAGAGGTTTCTTCTATAAAGGAAGTGATATTCAAGTTGCTAAAAATCCTATTGTATCCAATACTGATGCTATTATTTCTCCAACTAGTAAAAGTATTCCTGTTAATTTTACTGCTGGTAACCAAGAGCCTATTGTAGATGAAGCTAATGGAATTTATGAAGATTTAAAAATAAATAATATTAAAGCTACTCATCCTCAAGAAATAGAAATTTTTGCTTATGAAGTTTCTGCTAGTGTTTTAGTTAATAATACCTGGAAAGATTATCAAGTAGTAACTGATAACCTTTTATCTGCTACTAAAGGTGGTGGATATAGTACTAATGAAAGTAGGCTAAGTTGGTTTATACCTGATTGGAATGTAGAAGATAATAAAGTTATTTTTGGTTTAAATATTTTAAATAGTGCAAAGAATTCTCATTTAACCGCTTTATTAGGTTCAGAAATTTCTCAATATAATCAAAAACTTACAGTAGATTATCGCATTTTCGCAATTGATGTATATGGGCAGAAGAGTAATAATTATTTTTCTTATAGTTTTACTTACGATTGTAGAAAACCAGCAATTTTTGAGATAAGCCCACAAATTCAATCTCCTACTTCAATTGATAGAAAAATAATTTCTCCTTATGGAAATGACATTTCAGTTATTCCTGTTTTTAATGGCGATAATTTAATAATTAAATTCTATCCCGCTATAAATCCTAATCATTATAATAATAATCAAAATAATTATTTTAATTATAATGGAAAAACTTATTTAAAACATAGTAGTGATAATTCTATAATTGACCCTAATTATTATAGAGTTTATAAATTTATAAAAAATTCTAAAGGTAATTTTGAAACTGTATTAATTGACAGAATTGAACCATTTTCAAACACTCCTATAGTGACAAAAGAAAGTGAGACTCTTGGGGAAGAAGAAGCTTTATATTATCGTTATCAATTAAATTTCAATTTGGAAAATAAAGATATAGATGAAGTTGAATATTTTCAAATTGTTCCTTTCTATGAGGACGGCGGCCTGAGAATTAGTCGTATTCATTATTATGAAGACAATTCAAATGGTTTTAATATTGATAATGCTATATTCTGGAATTCTCGTATCGGTTCTCCAAAAGTACAGGTGACTGGCGTCGAAAGAATAGCTACTACTGAGGATGATTTTGGTTTTGAATTGCCTAAATTAAAACTTTATGTTACTGATTGGGGTACTACTCATCAATTTTATGATGGAGAAAAATTAACAAAAGAGCAATTAGTAAATTATAATAGGTTAACTGATTTAACTTATTCAATTAAATATTATGAAGAAAAAGTGGAAAATGGAGTTACTTCAGAAGAATATCTTTCTGGAAAAGATTGGGGACGAAACTATTTAATAAATTCCGCGCCAAGTATTACTTATAATGATTTAGCCTCTGAATATAATTATGCTAGTTTTGAAGAGTTAAAAACTCATACAGAAAAAGACCTTTCTTCTATTAATGGTAATGATTATTTACCTGTAGTTACTTCTGGAACCACTCTTTATGTAAATTTACCTTCTCCTATTGAAGGAACCAGTGCGAGTGCTACTAATTTCTTTGCAAAGTTAACTATTAATGGTAAAATCAATAGAGTAAGCAAAGATTCGACTGAAGCTAGCTTTAAACCATATTCACTTCAATTAATAGATTATAGTATTTATATTTCTCAAAATAAAAAGACCTTTATGATTCAGCAAGGTAAACTTGGTATTAATCAACCCGAACTTAAAGAAGTTGAAGAAAGTTTATATATTGTTGATAAAAAGACTATGAGTGGTAGCGGAGTTAACCATCCAAATATTCTCGGTCTTGAAGCAGATAGAACTTTTAATAAGATAAATAATATTACTGGCGCATTTGTTGGTTTTTATGATGATTCATCTAAAAATAAAGGTGATAGAATTTTAATGGGTTCTATTGGATTAGGAATGACTTTAAAAGAAAATTCAGAAGAAGTACTTTCTTATGAACCTTATGTATTTTATAATGCAGATGCTACTGGCACAATGACTGCTTTGAAATTAGTACCTGAAGCTGGTGATTATATTGAAATTGAAGGTCATAGAATTTCTCACAAAACTCCTGTTGCAGGCGGAAATACTTCTTTACTAAAAGTCGGTTTTGATAATTTTGGTCATATTACTGCTTCCGCCGCGCCAACCACTGAGGAAATTCGACAAGTAGCGCATATTAAATATGGTGATCTCGACCCAAGTGATGTAAATAATAATATTGTTGGTGAAGAAGGCGATATTTATCTTTGGATTCAGAGTGAATAAGGTGGTGAAGTAGAATGGCAACTTTTAGTTTATATAATTATACCGGCAATAATTATAGAAGTTGGTATAGTATAAATGATGGTGCTGAAGTTACTTATTATTTAACGTTAAATAACCAAAATTTAAATAGCATTACCATGACTTTTGGTAATCCAGATGCTAAAATTTCAAGTTCTTTATCAAAATATATATATTGGGAAATTTCTGGGGCCGATTCCGACTCTGGGAGCTTCACAATTGGTAGCCTAAGTAATAATTCTAGTTGGACTGCTGGTTCTACTTATTCAAAAACAATTTATCCTAATATTTCAGCAACTTCTGGTACTATTCACTTAACATTAAGTTCTAGTTATAGGGCTACCTCAGAAAGTACAGGTTTAGCTTGTTATGGTAGTAGTTGGACCGCTTCTACTTCTTCCGCAATTCCTAGTAGTGGTTCTATTACATTATATTTTAACAAAGGTATAGTTTCTTCAACTACTTCTTTCCCTTCTGACGAAACTTTACGTTCTTCATATAATAGTAGTCGTGGATATTATCAAGCATATTATACACTTCCTTCAGCTTCAGCTACTGGTTATACATTTGATGGTTGGAGTGAATCAAATGATAATACTGCTGATGCTCCTGCAGGAACTTATCAACTTTTTACTGCATCTGGTACTTCTGCTTATAAAAATTTATATGCTTGTTGGACAGCGCAAACCTATACAATTTCTTATAATGCTAATGGCGGCTCCGGTGCACCAAGTTCTCAAACAAAAACTCATGGCGTAACACTTACTTTATCTGCTACTAAACCAACAAGAGTTGGTTATGAGTTTTTAGGATGGGCCACTTCACCAACTGCTACATCTGCAACTTATTCTGCTGGTGGCTCTTATACTAATAATGGAACAGCAACTTTATACGCAGTTTGGAAAGCAAAAGAATATTCAGTTCTTTATAATGGTAATGGTGGTACTCATTCAATAACGGGGAGTGAGACTTGGGAAGATACTACTAATAAATTTACTTTTGGTAAAGAATATAATATAAGTCTTGAAACTTTAGGCGATAAAGATTTTAAATATCCAGGTTATAATCTTTTAGGTTGGAATACCTCTTGGACTGCTACTGAACCATTAACAACTTTAAAAATTGAAAAAGATGAACAGCTTCAACTTTATGCAATTTGGGAACTTGGAAGTAATATTCGTGTCTACACCAACGAAAATTGGCAAATTGCAATTCCTTACATCTATGAAAATGGTGAATGGAAATTATCAATTTCCAAAGTATTCAATAATGAAAAATGGCGTCAATAAAACTTGACGCCTTCTTCAAAATTTGTTATAATATAATTAAGAATTAAAAGGAGTAAAAGGCAAATATGAAAATGTTTGAAATTCTTGAGTTGGAAGGGCTTCTTCAAAAACTTACTCAAAAAGAACTCCCAATCCGAACTCTTTATAAGGTCGATAAGTTAATTAAACTTGTTGGAAAGGAAAAAGATTTTTATCAGACTCAATTTCAGGCTCTCGTTGACACTTATGCAGAGCGTGATGAAAATGGTAATTATCTTTATACAGATAACTCTGCAGAAGCAGTAAAAATTATTCCAGACAAAATTGCTGAGTGCCAAAGCAAAATGAATGAATTAGTCAATATCGAAATCACCGATGTACCTGATATTTCATTCACTTTTGAAGAACTTGATTCACTCACTCTTTCTTACACAGAGGCGCGGCCGCTGATGAATTTTATTAAAGAATAAAATTTTTTAACGAAATCTTAACTAAAAAAAATTGTTCAATAAAAAAAAGAGAGACATTAATTCGTCTCTCTTTTTCTTTTTATTCTTCCCAATTTACTATGGTATTTTGTTTCCCATAAACCTCAGAAGCATAATAACCAATTCCAATAGCGTCAGCTTCATCTTCGGTTACGGTTACGTCATGCCATTCTTTTACAAGTAATTGCATTGAACGTTTTTTATCTGAGCGAGTACTGCCTTTAACTTTGCAGTGGGCGCGCCATGTATTTGTTGAGCAAACAGTATAATCAATTCCTTGCTCTATACAACATTCAATGATTACACCTTGTAAGCGCGCAAGTGTCTTGAAAATCAGAATACCTTTAATATTATCTGAGTCAACTTTTTTCCCCTCTCGAAACTCCTGAAGTTGTATGTCTTCAATTGCTATCAAATCGGGTTTCCAGTTATGAATCATATTAACTAACCATTCTTTTAAAGCATGGTCGCGCAATTCTTGGTTTTCAAGCGAAGTGTAAAAAATACCATATTTAATTAATTGTCTATCGTCATAAACTGACCAACCGGATACTTGAGTCGATTGATCTAAAGCTAAAACTCTTTTAATTCCTTTTTTCTTTGCGATTATTTTATCATCAGCAACTTTAAAAGAATTTGTACTACAATTCGGACAATAAGGGGCATTTCTGAATTTTTTTAACGAAGTAAAAACACGATGATTTTCGGGGCATCTCAATTCTAACTCTTGGTCAAGATTTTGATAATTTTCCGTTATAAGTGACCATCCTGCACTTTCAATTATGTTTTTTACTTCCTCATATTTTAATCTGCCCAATTACTCCTTCCCGGTAGAACCAAAGCCACCGCCGCGATTCTCACCAATTTGAGCAACTGAATCAACTGGATAGAAGGCCGCAGATGGTACTTCGTTAAGCACAAGTTGCGCAAAACGCTCGCCTTTTCCAACATTAAATACTGAGCCATGAAGAATTGACTTAATGATAATATTCCCATTATCATCAAAATCATAACCAATATCCTTTATTTTTGGCTCAATATTCTCAATAATAACACCAATTTCATCCCTGTAACCGCTATCAATGGTTCCAGGAGTATTAGCAACCCGAAGAGCAGTTTTTACTGAGGTTCCAGAGCGCGGCCGCACTTGAAGTTCATAGCCACGAGGGATTGCTACTTTAAGACCTGTTTTAATAATCTTTCGTTCACCAGGCGCGACTTCAAAATCTTCGAGAGCATAAATGTCCATCCCTGCATCACCAGGCTTTGCATAAGCAGGAATTTTAGCATTAGGATGACATAGTTCAATAGGAATTTGAATAATTCGCTTTGAAATACCTTCTGTTTCTGCAATAGCATTAACCATTAAGCCAACGATTTGTTTTACAAAATCTCGTTTAGCTTGTGGAAGTACATCATCTTTAATGGAATCAATCTGTGTTGCTAATTCCTTAAAGTTAGCAATTACTTCATCAGAAGTAATGCCTTGTGCATTAAAGCTCTGGGCAAGAAGAAGTCTATCGTTAGGATTGTTTAAACTTTTATTTAATTCATCAAGAATAATTCCAGATAGGGTTTTAAATTCTTCATCTGGCAATGCTAAAACAGAAGCAAAGGCTTCAAGACTAAATTGTTCACCGTTAAGTTCTGAAAGTGAATCAAGCATTTCACCTAAATTAAGCTGTTTTTCTTCCATTAATCCCATACCTCATTATGAATTTCTACACACTTACAAATCCAAGCTTCGTCAACAATTTCGCCCTTTGCCTTCTTGCACTTGTAAGTATAACCATTTGCACCTACCAGATAACCTTCACTGGCGGCCTTTGCTTTGAAGTCATTAATAAATTCTCTTGCTTCGTCTTCACTATATGCTCTAAGTTCTCTTGTAATTTTTAAAGTTTTCATTTTTATTTATCCTTTCTATAACCAATTAATTCTTTTCCATAAGGAAGTTTTAAAATTTCTTTACAGAAATTTCTCCATTCAATTTGCTTGTGATTAGTGCGCCAATAACACATTTCTCTCAAATTCTGATAATTGCCAGTCCAAGTTCTCTTTTGATTCCAGCCATCGGGATTAACTTGAATAAGAAGTCTCCAATAACGTTTATCACCAGTTTCTTTATATTTTTTTCTTAACCATTCAACATCTTCAACTGCACGTTTTTTAATATCTAAAGTACGAATATAATCATCTAGTGGTAAATCAGTAAGTTCCATATCTGGTTCTGGGTCAAAGGAATAATCTTCTTCGGTAATAGGCTTTGCATCAATTTTATGCATTGTAGAACACGAATTTGCTACAGTAGCAACCTTATAGGTATCCATTTCTTTCCACCATGCTAAAGGCGCCGTAATATCCATTGATACAAAAATTTGTCTTAAAAATTTTGATTCAGGGGTTCCACCAGCAATCATTCGTTGTGCTAAATTTAAATCATTTGGTCCAAGTAATACGGTATTTACTGTTCCGCTTCCACTTTCAAGTGCAGAATTATTTACGCCATTTGTATATAAAAATTGTTTTGCCTCTTCATAATTTTTATAAATTTTTTCACTAATTGAATAGTTTTCTGCGATTGCTTCAATAATGAGCATAGCATTTTCATCGTTCATAATTCCAAAAACAGAGTCACTTAAATGCCATGAATTCATTGGGTTACGAAGGCCGCGAAAAGCTCCTTCAAAATTAAAAACTTTTACGTTTTCTAATTTAATCATTTTCTTTACTCTCTTATTATATCATAATTAATCTAAATTGTCAAATTCTGAATTTAATTCGCCTTTATAAAATAATCCACAATTGCACCAACCACTTTCTTGTTCACGAAAAGCTTTACATTGACATTTGGTATCTTGGTTCTGAATTAAAGCACAAGGGCAGTAACCATTATTTTCTTTTAGGGCTTTTTTAATAGCCTTGACTTTTTTCTTGTCGGGGTTAATTGTAATTCGCATAATTAATTGTATATTGATTGTCGCTAGACAAAGTAACTCCTAAATCTTCATTAAAAATTGAATTTTGATTGGGTAAATAACGTCCATATTTTACAATAATTGGACCATCTTGAGCATAAATAGAAAGCCATTTATGAATTTCTTCTGGAATCTCATCATCAGTATAACCGCTATAAATTACTATGTCATCTGATGTTCTATATCTTAATTCCATAATAAGGCATTGAAGTTCTTCCCAACTATCGAATGGCTCTAATCCACCAATTACAATGGCTGAAGTTAGAGGATTAGTTATGTATCTATGAACCAATTCTCTACCTTCAACTTCAATATTACCAGTGAATTGCAAATTATAATTTTGACAGTTTTCCTTACCGCATTTAAAAGTGCAGTAAGGAAAACCAATAAACATTGAAGTCTTTTTATAGTTAACTACATCTTCATCAACAAGAAATTTAATTAGCATCTTCCATCTCTTTCTTGGCATCGTTATAACCATTTATATACTCCTGAGTAAGTGCTGAACGCACATTTTCCCAAACTCTGGGGAATAAAAAGGCTACTGCCGCTTCAAAACTAATATCAATATCTTCTTCTTTTACGGTGCGGCGCACGGTGGCAACAAAATGTTCAATTCGTGAAAGTTTAACTGTATCTAGATTCTTTTCTTCAGTCGACATTTTCCCACTCCCTTAGTGCATATTCGCTTTTTCTTTCTTTAGACCAAGTTTTAATTGGAGTATAAAAACCTACAATTCTTGTATATTCTCCTGCAACGGGGCCGCCGCATTCTGGGCAAGTTTGACCAAAGAAAGCATGATTATGTTTACATACTTGAATTTTAGTGTTAAAGGCAAAATAAGTTAAACCTTGACTTGCAATATAGTTTACCATTTCCCAAGCAGATTCAAAACTCTTGTGCGGTGCTTCAATATTAATATGAGCAATAGAACCACCATTACAGTAGCTATCAAACAGGGAAGCAATACGAATTCTCTCTTGCATGGTTGTTTTAATTCCAAGAGGAATAAATTGATTGCCATAAAGAGGAAGGTCTTCAATTACCATATCAGGGTAAAGAAGTTTATCGGCTTGGAACAACTTTGATGCAGCATTCTCACCAGGAACCTGTTCAAGATTAATCTTATAATCTTTATCAAGACCAAACTGCTCCTTTGTGCGATGAATTACATCAAAGATTTTCTTGGCAAAACTACAAGCTTGTTCAGTATAGAAGGTGTTTCCAAATTCATCTTTGGTTACATAGTTAAAGCTACGAAGTGTTTCATAAATACCAAGGATACCAATTGTATTATATAGATGATCAAAATCAATTAAACCATGAGTAAAATTTGGGAGCAAACCTTTATCTACATTGCGCTTGATAATATGACGAACTGTGTCAAGTGCTTTACAGTTAAGTTCAACTAAATCTCTAAGTGCCACAAGGTAATCTTTTTCATTATCATGTTCAAGAGCAATTCGCGCCAAATTAACTGTGGAAACCTTTACAGAACCAACTTTTAAGGCAGTGCCGCCGATACTATTAAAATACCCAAGGTCTTCAATATTGCTTTTTAAACGGCAGCAATTAGAAAGACTGTTAACACTTGAATCACAAAAGATATTACTGTCATTCCATTTACGATTGTGTTCAATTGCCCAACGAGCAAATTCTTCATCAGTAAATTTACCATTCTGATAAAGCAAGCTCATAGTAAGAACGGGGAATGTCATCATGTTTTTACTACGAATATCAGCAGTAACTTCCATAAAGATTTTTTGGAATTCTTTGATTTCATCAATATAATCAATCATAAAAGTTCCATCAGGGAAGGTACTGCCGCCGAATAATGCTTCAAGGTAAGGGCCATCAAACACACTTACATTGGTAAAAGCAGACTGCATACCATCACGTACATAAGGCTGATTAATTGCATAGATAAAACGCTGAATTTGCTGACGAGCATGATAATCAGGACTCTTGGTGTAATATCCTTCTTCACAATCTTTCTTCCAAAAATAAAACATATAAGGAATGATATTAGGAAGGCCGCAAGCACCAGAAGTTCTATTGGAATTAAAGGAAATAAATTCTTTTACAAAATCAATAAAGGTTGGTAAATGGCGTGGTGGCTCTGCATTAAAGTTATTAAGGAAATAAAGACCGCGTTCAGCTAAATCCTTAAGGTCATAAGCAAAGCAGTAAGGGACAAAAGTGGAAGTATCTGCATCATGCATATAAAGAGCTTTAGACCATTCTGCTTCAAGCCATTCATTCGCAGTTTTAAAACCATACTTCTTGTTAATCTCATAATAAATTTTATTATAAGCAAGAAGTTTACGATGCGGTTTTGGCATTTCATTCATCAGGGTTCTTATATCCTTAGAACTAACATTAGCATTGCCATCTACCGAAGCATCTGCAACTGTTTCACTGTCAATAAAATTATCAATGAAATCCGTATAGCTAAGTTGGCTATCGCTGAAACCATTTAGACGTTCAAATTCTTCTCCATATTTAGCTTTCATTTTATTAAAAGCTGTAGTAAAATTTTTATTTAATCTAACATTAATATCCATTATTCACCATATTCCCTTACCCATTTAATAGCTTGACTAAACGTAAGAATATCGTCTTCAATTTGTAAAGCGGGGGCAGACATAAGCCCCATTTCTCTCATTTTTTTGACATCTTCAATTACGTTGTACTCAATACCTTTTTCATCAAGTTTGGCTTTTAATACTTCACATTGTGGACAATGAGTTGTATATAAATTAATCATTTGCCATTTCCTCCGGTAAATCACACCAAATACAAATACCATCTTTGAACTCATGATTACATTGTTTACGTAATTCAAAAATTTTATTATTAATAATTTCTATATCTTTGTTAAGAATAAAAGTTGAATTTTTAAAACTATTATCTAGTTGATTATAAAATTTATTTATCTCCATACGTATATCTTGTTGAGTCATTTATGAATTGGCCTCCCTCTAATTTTACTTTTGATTTTTCATAAAAGTCTTTAAAAACAGGATAGTTCTTTTCTCTAACTAATTGAAATAAATCTCTTACTTCCTCTAAATTGAAAGTATGAGTTTTATATTTAGTAACTTCATTGATATTACAAACAAAACTATACATCGATTCAAAATTAATTGCCCGATTAATAATTTTTGTTGAAGTTTTCTTCATGGTCATGTTTCTTATAAAAGCATTGATAAGTTCAATAACTCTTTCCCATCTTTTATCTACGAAAAAATCATTTTCATATTTAAGTGTGAGAGGAATAAAGTTGTTTCTACAAAAAATTGCTTGATTATAAATTTTTTGTAAGAATCTCTCTATAAAATCATTCTCCCCGTATGATGACGAGGTAACTATATAATCTATTTGGCGAGCCATTGAAGTCTGTTTTTGTTTCTCAATGAATTCCACTAAAGCTTCATCACTCATTACGCCATTGTATTGTAGAGAAAAATTATTATTACTTAGGCGAAAACCTAACCATTTAAATAAATCTTTTTCGTTATTTATTTGAATTGGGAATTTTGTGCCGACCGCAGCTGGTATTCCAGTTTTTCTTTTTAATAATTCTTTAACAACTAAATCAGCATCTTTAATTTTATTTAAATCATAATCGTGAAAAAAATAAGTAAAAGTTTTATTATCATTTAATGTTGGTTTTAAAAAATCTTCCCAAATAGTTTTACCGTCTAAAGACAATCTTATATGGTCAGCCGCGGTCATCGTTTGAAAAATGGTAGAATATTTTTTGTTTGTGCCAAAACTTTTTCTCATTCTTTCATAAATAAAGACATCAGGTTTTAATCTTTCAATTTCTTCGGGAAGTGATTTATATAATTCCCCCGTAAAAGCATGGCCACCATATTCAACATTATCCGCGCCAAGCAAATTAGGAAATTCACCATCATTAAAATCTTTTCTTAATATAAATTTACTATATTTATCAAAATCTAATTCAGGTGCTAAAGCAACAATTTCACGCTTCTTTTTGTAATAAGTGCTGAGTTTCATCAACTCAAGATTAAAAGGGACGTGGATATACTTGTGCATATCCACGTCAAATAAACCAACAGTACTCATTCTACATCTGCTCTTTCACCAACAGTTTTGATTGAACCATCTTCCGCAATTTCAGTAATAAGTTCAACAAGATGGTAAGGAGTATTTTTATATTTCTTTGCAATAAACATACTTTCACGTCGCATACCAGTTACAATAATTTTATTACCTCGGCTTAACCAAGACTTTTCAATTACTGTTTTCTTTCCAGTTGTTTCGTTTTTAACAGAAATTTGTTTGTTATAATTATTAAATACTGGGCCGTATAATTTAACTTCTACAACACCGTCAGTAGTTAACAATGTAACAAGATTTTTATTCTTATCTTTATCAAGAACAGTACCACAAATTCTCGTAATTTCAAAAATCGGAATATTCTGTCCTTTCTTTTCATACATAAAAGCTACTTCAGGCTGTTCAGGAAGCTTGCTAAAATTTTTAATATTGTATCGCGCAATCTTAGTTGCCGCAAGTTCATGCTCATGGAAATAACAAGATATTGCATCCATTTCCCATTTACTAATTGAACCACTAAAATATTTATTCCAATTATCGGAAATAATTCTGTTATTAATTGCTTCAAGCAATTGCTCACTATTCTTTTTTACAAAAGGTCTTATAATATCCATATGTTTCTGATAAATTTTATCCCATACGGTTTGTTTAATCATAAAACCATTTTCAGTGCTAACAAGTTTATCCATATCAAAATGTTGCTCATAAAAATTAAAAGCAATATCATCTATAATGAAATATTCACCACTTTTAAATTTCTTGAGATACTTATTGAAATTATAAACTCTGCGCTCCATGTCATATTCATCTGGAATAAGACCGAAGTCAATTAACATCTTCATATTTTGAAGTGTTACTCGCTTTTTTGTATCAGAAATTGCTTTGATATATTCTAAAGCGATATCTTTTCTATCTCCAAGAAAATCAAAAGCGCCGGCTTTAATCAAATTAACCATCTGCGGCTTTTTGATTTTTACCTTCCCTAAAAAATCTTTAATTGATTCATAAGGACGATTAGCCATAATAGTTTTGATTAAATCTTCACCAATTCTTGTAATACCGCTCATACCGTAACGAATGGTATTAAGTTCAACATCGGGATAGAAAGTATAACGAGACTTATTAATATCAGGAAGAGTAATACTAACACCTTGCGCCTTCATCTTACCAATGGCCGCCGCAATTTTGCCATAGTTATTTGCTTTGGTTTTTTTCTTTTTCTTCGTGGTAGTTGTTATTTCTTCATCTTCATCATCTTCATCATCATCTTCATCATCTTCACCAGCAAAATCAATTGCAGTATCATAAGTTTCTTCCCAAATAATCTGTTCTTCATTTTCTTCTTCGTTTTCTTTTTCGGCGCCACCACTGTCTGAAATTAAACAAGCACAATTCCAAAAAATCAACGGAAAACGATAAGCAAGATTCATTTCTTGGAGAGCAATTAATGAATATGCAAGAGTATGGCTTTTATTAAAACCATAACCACGACTTGTTGCAACAAGAACATTCCAAACATAGTTACAAAGTTTCTGGTCTAAACCTTTCTCTGCAACTGTTGCGAAATATTCTTTCTGAAGCTTTTCATACTCTGCAGGATTTTTCTTTGCAATTGATTTACGAAGTCTATCCGCCCAAGTCAGATTAAAGCCGCCGCACTCAGGCATTTGCACCAACTGCATAAAGCCTTCCTGACTTTCACAAATACCATAACTTAACTTAACAACAGGTTCAAGAATTTCCATCTGTTCTTTAGTCAAGCCATAGTCTTTCATTTCTTTATACCAAAGATTAATATTCTTCTTAAAACGAGCAAACTTATTCAGCGGCTGTTCTGCACCTTTTTCTTGCGCCATTAGTCGAATAACCGAATTCAAAGTTGCTAAATCGTCAACACTTTCGGGCTTAACAAGCGCAATGCCTTGAACGCCACTCTGTTTCTCCATCTGAAATAAAGAAAGAATATCATGGTTCCAAACCATCTTCCACATATCCGGCGCAGTTCGCTCTAAATTATAAATACCAATTGTATCTTCATACAACTGTCTTAATGGCTTAGTTCCATCAATATAATTCTGTTCAGCAAGCAAATCAAGACAAATGTGCATCTTATCAAGAGCTTCAACAGAAAGTAGGTCATACTTGATAAGTGAAACATCTTCGGAGTCATGAAGGTCATACTGGGTGATAATATCACCATTTGGTGCTCTCATTAGTGCGGTTGAGTTGGTGAAGGGTTCATCTACAAAGATAACACCACCAGCATGTTCACCAAGTCGGCAAATCAAGCCTTCAATCTTTTTTGCTACCGCCCAAACTTCGGGATAATTTTTTGTCATTTCAGCAACAAATTTGTCATTTGGCGCGAAACCTGCTTCTTCATCACCATAGAAAGTTTGAGACAAACTTCTCAACTGCCCACGGTCTGCAACAATCATTGAACTGAGATACTGTGCAATATCAACATCGACACCGAGACCACGGCAAGCTGTTAGAATTGCTGATTTAGACTGTTCAGTTCCAAAAGTCGCAACATTTGCAACTCTATCTTCGCCATAAACTTTTCTCAAATGTTCAAGCACTTGAGCACGGCGGCCGCCTTCAATGTCAACGTCAACATCAAGAACAGATACACGGTCAGGATTGAGGAATCTCCATGCAAAAGTTTGAGTTGTCTCCCACTTTGGATTAATCTGTGTAATATCGAGAAGGTACAACAGAATAAAACCTACACCAGAGCCGCGACCACATCCTACGAGAGTTCCTGCATTCCAACATTCTTCAATAATCTTTTGAAGATTAAGATAATATGCACTCCAATGAGTTTTGTTTACTTCTGAAGAAATCCAAGTCATTTCAAGACATTCATTAACTGCTTCATAAATTTCTTTATTTTGAAGTCTTTCATCAGATTCAATTTTCAAAATGATAGCATCTGCTAGTTCTTCATCACCTTCGTAATCAGAACTCCAGAATTTTTCAAGATAAGGAATTTCAGAACACCAATATCTTTGATCAATTGTATAACTTCCCAAATCTTTCCACATCAACTGTGGAATCTTTAAAGGTTTTGTTAAATCATAATCTTCACATATATCTTTAATATGTTTAATATTTCGATACGCAGTTTGAAGTTCTTCTTCCGTCAAATCCATATGACTTTCAAGTTCCTCTGTATCCATCATATAGGTTGTCGCATAGAAAGATTTAACTTCTCGATCACCATCCTGTGCATTAAGAAAAGCTTCATGGATTTTCGCATCTTCTTTTTTAAGATAATGACTATCAGTTGTGATTATATAAGGAATATCAAGGAGATTAGATAATCCAATCAATTGACGATTCACGTAAGTTTGTTCACGAGATTCGTTTGGCTGAAGTTCAAGATAAAAATTATCCTTACCAAATAAATCTTTCATTTGAAGACACCACTTAATAATTTTATCTCCTAATTCAGCACTTTTTAAATCTTTATTTTTCAAAAGTTGTGTAGGAATCGCACCACCAAGGCAGGCCGTCGAACCAATTACATGACCCGGATTCTTACCAATTATATCAAATAAATCTTGGTAATATGTAGGAACTCTACGCATACCTCTTGCCATATAAGATCTTTTCCACGCTCTTGTAGAAATTTCTCTAATTTGCTGATGACCGACTTTATCCTTCGCAAGAAGAATGAAATGATAATAACGGTCAAAATCTTTATTGAAATTATCTGCGTTCAGACCATTTCTTACAAGATAAATCTCATTACCAAGAATCACCTTAAAATCAAGATGTTCTTCTTTTACTTTTTTATAATATTTTTGAACTTTAATGTGGCTCGCAATAGTTTCATGGTCTGTAATAGCTACTACATCGTGGCCAAGTTCAATTGCGTAATCAATCAAATCTTTTTCTTTAATGATGCAATCTCGTAGACGAAGATTGCTGTAGTGAGTGTGGTTTTGAACTAATGTAAACTACCTGGGAATTTCAAAGTAGTTTTCATTTACATCACCTACCTTTCTATTCTTTATATATATATTATAACAAAATTTTAATTAAAATTCAAGTTTATTGAACTTTCAAGTTCTTTTAATTGCCGATGTATTTCTGAATTTGGGTCATACAAAATATTAGCTAAAGTAGATAATTCATTTTGATATTCTATATCTTCTTCATTTAATTTCATAATTATAATCAATTTTCCCATTATGAGTTATTGTATATCTTTGTTTTAAACTAGGATAAATTATTTCTGTTAAAATTTCATATTTAACTTTTGTATCAATAATACAAAAACTATAAGCCATACCCCTTGAAGCTTCATTAAAAGAAAATTTAATATAAATTAAAATAAAATCATTTTGAAGAATATACATATCACGTTGTTTTTTAATATTTATTTTTTTGAAAATTTGAATAAATTTTTTTGTCCAATATTCTTCTCTTCCTTTTTCTGTAATAATTAAAATTTTAATAGGGTGAAAAATTTCATTCATAATTTTGCCTCTTAAATAAATCAAAATTCAAATTCACCATTTCTAATTTCATAACTTTCAATCATAATTTGCGGCGAAGTTTTTCCCATCCAACAATTAACACTTGCTTTACCGATAACTTCGATTTTAATATCATCCAAGTCGGCAAGTTCTTCAATCATATCTTTAGCAAAAAATTTAATATAGGTAATACCATTCTTCATAAATTTAACAGTATCATTATTCTTTCCAATAACATTAACATCATTTTTAGTAATATTAATATCACCAACAAAAATCAAAGGCTCATTACAATTTTGACCCCAAAGTTTATAATATTTATCTATATCATAAACAATAGCTTCAATATCCCTATCAACTGCGGTTCTAACCAAATTAACATCATAAACATTTTCGCCAAAGTTATAATCTTTTAAATCTTCGTTAGAGCGCTGCAAGAAAGTTTCAAGGCTATCAATTTTAATACTAGCACCAAAAGCATTATCATGCCCAGCACAATATTCAAACAAACCAGTACTATCAAGATAATTCTTAAAACTATTTAATTCGCTATTATTAAGGCCGCGGGCACTACCACGAAGATAACCCTCGTCATTAACTCTTGCCACGATAGTTGGGCGTTTATACTTAGCAGAAAGCTGCATTGATACAAGACCATTTAATTCGGGAGGAAAATCATCAGTTTCATCAAGTTCAACTACTAAGACCTTATTTTCCAGCAAATCATTCTTAAAAATTCGTGCTTCAAGTCGGTCTACTGCTGCTTCTTTAACTTTATTTTGGCGAGTTTTTGTATTGGTACATTCTCTAGCACTTTCAATACAAAGTCTTTCCATTGTGCCTTTTGCTCCGCGTTTGTTGCTTGGAACCATTACTTCACCATCTACAAAAGCACGATACATTCTTTCTTTTTCTGCCATTGTACCTGCACGAACCATGCTATTGATAAGAGGAACGATATAGAAGGCAATAGTGATTGGATTAAGTTTTGCATTAAAATCAGCATTAGAAGGTGCTACTTTCCCAGTAATTGAATAAGCTTGTTTATCAAGTAAAGCCATGAAAAATGGATTCTCAGTGGGATAATGAATACCAAGATTTACAATAGCACGATTCTCAATAGAAAGCATACTTCCCATATCACCAATAATACCAAGTGCCGCAAGATCAATTAGGCTATCAGCATAATTAGTACTATTTAATTCATCAAGGTAGCGACAGAACTGCCAAGTAACACCTGCACCGGTGAGTTCTTTGTTTTCGTAGTTTTCAGAAAGTTGATTATTAATTACAATTGCATTATCAGAAAGCTCTACATCGGTAATATGATGGTCAAGAACCAAACAGGGAAGTTGAATATCCTTTAACTGGTCGTGATACTTAGCATCATTACTGGAAGAGTCAGGAAGAATAATAAGATTATAGGTAATATTATCTTCAATAAGTTTCTCAATGTGGTCTTCAAGACCATGCTGCTTTCCTTCATGAAGAAGATAATCTACATGGGTATTAGGGTTTGTTTTCTGAATATACTGATGAATGATTGCTGCGGATGTATAGCCATCACAGTCGCTATCAACTACAATCAGAACGCGGCCGTTACTATTCAGAACACTCATAAAGAGTTCTGCACCTTTTTCAATATTATTTAATAGACTTGGATGAGCGATATCTTTACTATCGGCCGCCATAAAATAATTAACGTCGTTAATTCCTCTTGCTTTGAGGATATTTTCACCATAGTTTTCTCTAAAATTTTCATTTACAAGATTATATTTCATTTTTTCTTTTTCCTTAATTAATTTATATCATAATCTTTTTTGATATTTTTAATAATTAAATTTCTAATTCCATTAGAACCATAAATTATTCTATATTCTTTAAATTCTTCTGAAAAACAGATTTGTTCTATCATACTTAATATTCTTCTTGCTGTAATTTTACTATAAAGTTCTTTATCGGTCATTTAACTCTCACTCTCTTTTCAATTAATTTTCTAAATACTTCTTCACCTTTATCACTCGGTGAATCTTTCAATTCCAATAGATTTTCTCTGTCATAAACAAAAGAAAAATTACAATAATTCTTATATCGTTCACAAATTGAATATAACTTATTAAAATATTTATCTTCACCAGGAAGTTCTTCTTTATCAAAACATAAAATAATTTCCTTTGGGTAACAAGTTTTCATCAATAAATTTAACTGAAACTTATTAAATTGACTTCCGCAAACCGCCGCCGCGCAATTATCCATTTCAAAATCATCTACTTGAAGAACACTTTTCTCCGCTTCAAATAAATAACAAACACCATTTTTTTGGATATTATTTTTTGTTATATTTAGCCCATAAAGATTCAAAGAAAGTGGATGGTTATACCAAGTTTTTTCAATCTGAACTGGCATATATTTACCAACATTTTCTACTTCCCAATCATTCAGCGCGCGACCTCTAATTCCGATTAAATTGTTATTTACGTCAAAATGCGGAATAATAATCTTATTCTGCGAAATAGAAAATTTAATTCCAAACTTATCCATTGCTTGTTTAGTAATTCCATCAGTCAGCCATTCAAAAGGATAGCGTTTTACAAAAACATCTAATACTTTTTTAGAATAAATTGGTAAGTCTTTTCTAATTTCTCTTTTTCTAAATTTATCTTTTAATTTATCATAATGAATTGGTTCAAAACCATCAATAGTTTTTGTTGGTGTACAATTTAAAACAACTTGTAAAACATCATTATACCAATTAAATTCAATTCCTCTTGTTTGATAATAATGCTCAAGAAATTTAAAAATACTCATTCCTCCATCTTCGGTGTAACACATAAAAAACTTATTATCTTTATAATAATAAAGTTTCATAGATGCATCGGCCGCCGACTCATTATGACAAATCGTTGGGAAAATAATAAAATCACCTTTATCTTCATGACGGTCAGCGCCGAGTGAATACATCAGTTTAATAATTTTTTCTTCTTCCAACGACTCTATAATTTGTTTATAATCCATATTCCGCCTTTCTTTAAATACTGTTCAATTCCTTAATTAGGTTATCAAGTTCTGTATTTTCCTCATCTTCATAAAAGAAAGGAACCATTCCTTCAAAATCTTCCAGTATTTCAAGTTTGTTATCTGTAATAAACAAATCTTCTTTTCTTAGATTGCCAAGATTAACCTCTGACCAAATTCTAACTTGATTATATCTACCACTTCTTACTTTATAAATATCGGTTACAATATTTGGAGTTTTTCCTTTTGTTGCAATATAACTTTCAAGAATCTTTAACTCTTCTTTTGTCGGCCTCGCCATTACTGCACCAATATCAGCCTTGTTAATCGTAGCACGACCGCCCGCAAGAGTAGATTCATTCCTAATATTTGTACTATCATCACCATTTGCGTTTACCTGAGTGGATGACATTACAAATATATTTAACTCAACAGCCAAATCTTTTAAGGCAGTTGAGAACATTAAAAGAACCTCATCATTTCTTAAATTAAAACCTTTAAATTCACTCAATAATGAAGGCCCAATAAAAATATAGTCATAAAACACATAGCCAATATCATTCATTAGGCAGTTTTCTCGTACAATATGTTTTACCAATTCAATTGTGGGGTTTGGCATCCTAACAATTAAAAAATTCTTTTCATACTGCCGCAATACTTGAACTGCCTGTTTAAGAACCGTTCTTTCTCTTTCACTCATGCGGTTATTTCTAATCTTATCTTCATTAACGCCGCTCAAATAAGCTAGAACCATCTTTTGAATTTCATCAAAATTCTGCTCTGTAGCAATGAATAAAATCTTTTCACAACAACCACATTTTTCCCATTCACAGGTAGAATCATTATATCTTAAAGGGAAAGCCAGCTGACAAGCATCACCAACTGCCTGCCTAGTCTTAGAAACACCAGAACCGCCGCTTCGAATGTAGAAAGCACCTTTTCTTGCCCCTGAAACAATTTCATTAAATATTGCTCCTTGAAGGGGAAGCCCAATATCTGGATTATCCACAAGATTTTCTAATAGTTCTTCAAGACCATCAAAAATACTTCGTGTTTCAGATACATCATTCTTTAAATACTCACCTTCAAGACAAAGAACTTTCTTCTTAATTTGTGTAATAATATCTCCAAGCTTTAATTCTTCAAAACGAGAATTAACTTCAAGTGCTTTCTCATTTGTTAAATCTTCAATATAAAACTCTGAAATATCAATACCTTGACTTTTTAAATCTCTTAATAGATTAATCTTTTTTAACCTATTATAATAAACTTCAAAATTTTCAGGTTCACTAAATTCTTCGGCATCTTGTAGATATTCAATACCTTTATTCTGCTCAAAAACAGTTTTAACACCAGGATTATTTTCAAACACACCAACAATATCAACTGGTGTAATTTTTTTTGCTCCATCGTTATAAAGCCTTGTAATTGCTACAAAAATATACTGATGAAATTTATTTTTAAAATCAGCAGGAGACAGGTTATATCTTTCTTTATCTGATAAAAACTGTGGCTGCTTCATAAGAGAACCAAGAATTTGGATTATACAACTCTTATCAACCATTTAAGTCTCCTTTACTCAAAATCATATTGATACTTTTTTTTCTTTTCTTGTTTCTTTTTGATTATAATCGGTTCTGCCGCGGCGCGTGCTGCAATCTGTTTTTCAATCTTTGCGAGAATTCCAGACTCTTTCGCTTCACGTTCTATCCAATAATCAGTTGCTTCTTTATATACATAAGGAACTATACCAATTGCACCGTTTGCTTTATCCCAAGAATTCTTTTTGATTTCAAAGAAATACTTAACAGAAAAAAACATACCTTTATAAGTATATCCATATTTTTTTCTATAATCCTTCATCATCATGCCAATGCGGCCTGGGTCATAATCAAATCTTCTTAAATCTCTTTCAATAAAATCTATAATAGATTCAAGATAAAGTTTAAACAATTCTGCATCAGATGAATCAACCCGTTCTGGTCTTTGCGCACCAGGCGTACCCTTTGCGATATAACATTTCTTATGGTAATAAGCTTTTCCGCTTTTTCCACTTGTAACCCATTCATCAGGAGACATTTCATCTGTATCAAATTTTTCGTGGCACCATCGACAAGTTACTATATGACTCAAAATAAAATCCTCCTAATTCTCGTATATTTATATTATATCATAATTCTAAAATTTTGTCAAATTTAAAAAGAGGTAGATTGAAAACAATCTACCTCACCATCTATGGAAAAAGTTACGAAGCTTTTGCCAAGTCTCTCATTTCGATAACTACAAGATTAAACAAATCTACCTGATCTTCGGTGATTTCAGAGAGCTTCATAGTTCTACCAAAAATCATTTCAACCTTCTTTAGAATTGTCTTAGCCATTTCGGCGTTAGCGTTTTCACCTTCACCTACAAGCTGTTTCCAAAGAGCAGAAGCTTCCGCACGAATTGCGTTATAATCAAGAGCTTCTTCAATGATGCGTTCGGACTTATCAACTACCGTTGCGCCATCAAGCTTTTCAGCCTTATCAATAGCATCACTAATAGCATTTACCAACTCGTTATAACCGAACTTAATTTTAGGTTCAAGATACTTAAAGCGACTTCCTGCCATAACAGTAGGTGTCTTTCGAGTGTAGAGCCAACGCTCGCTATTACCTTCTTCATCCCAAGTAATATCAATGTAGCCAATAATGTCAACTAACTGGTTAACAATCTCATAAGCACGCTTAGGAATAGCAGGGCCAAGGATTTCAATTTCGCTATCATCAGCACGCTTTTCTATGCGACGCTCAACATGAGCAATTATTACAAGACCATAGCCAAGCTGAGTAATTTTTCTCAGGCTATTTTCAAATTCCTTCTTGCAGGCAGTATAACCACCTCCCCAAGGAATGTCTGCAATTTTCTGAACACCGTTCTGCGCGCAGGTAAAATCTTCGCACATCTGCCAAGCAAGACCGACAGTATCAATTGTAATAGTATCATACATCTCACGGGCAGCAGGCTGTTCAAGCTGACGAAGAATCTGTTTAAAATCGGCCCATTTGGTAATATCTACTGCCATTGCACCAGCAATAGCGTTCCAACCATGCTCAAAACCAAGAAGAAGATTCTTGGGGAACTGGCAAGCCATAGAAGTCTTACCAACCTTAGGCAAGCTGTAAATACATACAAACTTGCCTTTAAGGTCACGACTAATAGTAGTGGGCTTCAGTGACAGAATATCAATTGCCATATTTATGCCCTCCTATTAATTAAAAACCAAGATCTTGACCGGCTTTAGAACTAGTAGGCGCGGGCGCGCTCTTAGTCTTAGCACCAGCGCGTGCAGCATCCTTCTCTTTCTGTTTTTCAAGACGAGCAAGACGCTCGGTAAGACCAGTTTCCATATCAGACCAATCAATGGCGAAGTCGCCTTCCATAGGAGTCTGAGAACCACCAGTGATAAGGAGTTCACTTACGGAAACGGTACGCTTTTCAACAACAGGTTCACCAAAGTCGACCTCGCGAACAAATTCCTCGGTCTTAGAAGTGAAATTAAGACGACCACTTGCCTTCACAGTGTCACGTTCATTCCAATAAGTATCAATACCAGTGATAACGCCCTTATTGGTGCTATAAAAAGGTACGATATCGACCTTTCCACCGTACTGAACAATACCACCCTTTACAAAGTAACGACCAGTTTCAATGCCATCCCTGTCAACTTCAGAACCCTTAGAAAGAACTACAAGTTGAACAGTGAAAGTAGCTTCAGGAGCGCACTCTTCCTTCTTAATACGATTACAGAAAGAAGCACTAATACGAGGGAAAGAAACAAGCTGGCCATTCTGATTGTAATATTCATTCATCTGAATACTACCGCCAGTAATGCGAACACGATCGGCAGCGTCAATACCACCGGCCGCGATGCTTACATAACTAGTCTTAATTTTTTCGATAGACTCGTAAGCAGGATTGGAAGTACCCTTATTGGTAAGCTTAGAAGCAAACATATGTACAGGAACTTCCAGAATAGCATCCTCTCCATTAATCTTCTGAGTTACCTGAACCTTAATAGTACCACCAATAGATTCAACAGTTGCGCCGTTCTTTACGAAAGAACTATAATCGAGATCAATTTCAGAAAGAATACCTTCAATCTTTACACTATTTTCAGTTTGTTTAAGCATTTTTATTTCTCCGTTTTTTTAAAGTTTTGTTAAAGTTTTTTTTAATTAGTTAGTGTTGTTAAAACTAAACCAAGAGAATTAACTCTTGGCTTAGCGATTGACATTTATATCAATTTCTAATGATTACTCATCATCAGAGGGAACAAAAGACTTGCCTTCGTCAGTGAGAACTACGTAAGTGATGTCCTTTTCACCCTCGGCCTCAGCAGCAATCTTATCACGCTCAGCTAGACCCTTCTTCTTCAGATCGGTTACATTAGCACCAATAGAACGCTCAGTACGACCAAGAGCATTTGCGAGTTCGGGGATAGAAACACGACCACCATTTTCCTTAACGTAGGTAAAAACTTCCATAGACTTTTCAGTAAGCTTCATAATTTTAATTCTCCTTTTTAATTAACTTTTTTAATTTATATTTTATTGAGAAAGCTTTTTCTCACTTTCTGTATATATTATACCACGGTTTTTCAAACTTTTCAAATTTTCAAAGCCATGAAATTTTGAATTTTTTAATAATTAACTTAATCCTACAACATTATTTTTTGCTGTAAGCTTAATTGCTTTATTGCCTTGCGCACCACGTCCAAATTCTGGAATCTCATTAACATTCATTTTAATACAAGAAGTCGTTGCATTAACCAAAATTTCAGTTTCTGCGGCCAATGGCATAAAATCTGCCATCCAATCACTATCAGTTAGCTTTTGAAGCTTCGCTCCCTTTGTGTTCTTTCCCTGTACTATAAATTCAGAATAAGGAGTTTTCTTGATTAAACCTTCACCACTAACAGAAACAATGAATTTTGTTGCTGCGGGAATCGGTCGGCCGCTGATGATGTAATCTCCATCATTAAGCTTCATTGCTTTTACTCCACGAGCTACTCGCCCAATAGGACGAATATCATCTGTTTCAATAATTATAAAATTACCCATTTCGGTAAGCAATCCAACTTTTTCTTTATTAGTGAAAATTACACTAATAATTTCATCACCTGCATCAAGATTAAGTGCTTTCATTGCGGTAGAACGCTTTGTGTTATATTCAGAAAGAAGCGACTTCTTCACAATACCATTTTTAGTAAAGAAAAGAATATTTTCTTTTTCTGATTTTTTATTCAGCGAAGCTACAGCACAAATATTCTCCCAATCTTCCATTGCAAATAAAGCTTGTGCTGGTACTCTTTCACCAATTGGAATCGCGGCCGCATTATAATGATAATAATTACCATTCTGCATAAAGAACAATACAGTATCATTACTTTCAATACTGATAGAAGATTTGATATATTCTCCTGCTTCAAGTTTGATTTTATTACCTACGCCACCACGTTTTTGTGTGTAGAGCGAAGAAACTTCGGAAAGATAAATATTATTCTTGTTAGAAAGAGAAAGTTGGAGAGAACGAATCTCAGTGGGTTCATCATCCTCACTTTCAATATTAAGAATTTTTGTACGATGCTCATCACCATATTTTTTAGCGACGGCCGCCAATCCATTTTCAATTTCTTTCTTTAGAAGATTTTCATCTTCAAGAATTGCATGAAGCCTTTCTGCTTCTTTTTCAAGTTCTGCTTTTTCATCAGTAAGTTTCTTAACTTCCAACTTTGCCAAACGAGAAAGTTTCATATCAAGGATTGCCTTAGCCTGAACTTCATCAAGAAGAAAATTCTTCTGCAAGTTTTCATTGGCTTCCTTAGTAGAACTTGAAGATTTAATTGTCTGAATAACTTCATTAATACTTGCCAAGGCAATTAAAAGACCGTCAATAATATGCAATCTTTTTTCAATTTTCTTCAAGTCAAATTCAAATCCACGACGATAAACAACCTTTTCATGTTCAAGATGCGCCTGAAGTGCCGCAACCCAACCATATATTTTAGGATAACGGCCATTTTCAAGCATCGTCATGTTGATTGAATAGAAAGATTGAAGAGAAGTATTCTTATAAAGAAACTTGATAACCTTATCAGGATTTGCTTTCTTGGAAAGATAAATCTTAATTAATGGATTTACACCAGATAAGTCATTAAACTTATCAATTCCAGGGTTATCATCATCTTCAAGAAGTTTTTCAAGTTCTCCACAAATAGTATTGGTATAAACTCCAAAAGGAATTTCGGTAATAACCAAACATCTTTCTTTCGAATCAAATTCAATAACTGACCTTAACTTACAAGCATATCCAGTTCCTTTTTTCAAACTTTCTTTTACTTCTGCTTCATTTAACAGAATTCCACCTGTCGCAAAATCTGGAGCGCAATAAAGTTCTTCAAAGGAATCTTCACCCCAAAGAAGTTTGATTAGTGCATTGTTAACATCAACAATATTAAATTGTGGAATACTACTTGCCGCACCAACACCAATTCCAAAAGCTCCATTTACAATATTATAAAAACCCTTAGAAGGCAAAGACATTGGATACTGCTCAGTATCATCATAATTATCTCGCCATTCATCAATAGTTTCTTTTTCAATATCTTCAAACAAATTATTAGCAATTGGTGCGAGTCTAGCAGAAGTATAACGAGAAGCAGCCCAGTTGCCGCTTAACATGATGTTACCATTATTGCCTTCAACATCTATAAGAGGATATCTCATTGCAAAACTCTGGCTTGCACGCATGATAATACCTTCACAAGAAGAATCACCATGAATATACATTCTCATTGCAGAACCAATAGCTTTGAGAGTCTTTTTAAAAGGCTTATCTGATGTAAATTTATCATCATAAAGACAATAAAAAATTTGACGCGCAGATGGTTTTAAACAATCACGAGCATCAACAAGAGCACGCGATTGAAGAACAGCGCCTGCGTATTGAACCATTGATTCTTTTATGATTGGAGTTAAGTTCATTTATTTCCTCCTTTCAATTTACATATATATTATATAATAATTTTAAAACTTTTTCAAATTTTTTTCTTCGATTAATTTTTTAAAATATCTGTAATAATAACAACTTTCATCTGGAAGCTCTACACGGCATATCGCAGTTTTACAATTACAGATAGGAAAAAGAATACAAAGTTCTTCTTCCTTTTTCTCTTCTTCTATTGTTGGTAAAGAAGTAAATTCACTTAGATTCATTTCTACTACATTTCCATAAATATCGCATATTTTAATGCTCTTTATTTCTTTTATTGTGTAATCACCCATTATTCTCTTACCTCACTGAAGTCAATCTCATTAAATACAAATTGTCTTCTCGGTTCAACATCCTCTCCCATCAACTGTTCAAGTAACTGAATTGCATCAGGAGACCATTCCAACACATCCATTCTCTGATACTCATCAGTAAACATTGAAATGTGTGCCTGCTCAGGACTCAAAGCACCAAGGCCCTTATTTCTCTGCACTTCACCTTTTACCTTGCCGCGGACTGCATTGAATTCTTCATCAGTGAAATAATAAGATTCTTTCTTACCATTTTTTACAATATAGAGCGGCGACCGCAACCAACAAAGTCGTCCTTCTTCAATGAACTTAGGAGCCAAGTAATGAAGAGCCGCCATGATGAGCAGACCGATGTGACTTCCCAGTTATTCCATTGTTTCCAATGGCCCAGACTATATTTTACTCACTAAAGTGAGAATGCTCTTTCCCAGTACGTATCAATAGTACCAGTACTCTCGGTCTAACCCGAGATAGTCGTTACAGGCTTCATTTATTAATCCAAACCCCTTGTTTCTTTTTGTAAACAGGTAAATTACTATAAGTCCTTCCCCAAAGCATTTGCTGGAAAGTTTGATAAGACATTCTTTCTTGATAATCTTTATATATTTCTTTCGCGGTTTCAGTTACATATCTTTCTCTACATTGAATAACTTCTTCATCTGTTAAACAAGCTTTATCAGATTTCCCGCCATTCGTGGCTTCTCTCATATAATACTTTTTATTTTCTTCGGTATAAACTTCTGGTTTAATATGTTTCCAAGTTGAGCCATCCCATATACTAGCAAAAGCACTAAAACTAATTTTATCTTTAAATTGCTCATATACTTCGCGGCGACGCATATGTGAATCATAACATTCTCTTATATATGCAACTTCTTGATTAGTCATTTTTGTACGGCCATTATTCTCACCCTGAGAACATCCACCGCCTTCATTGCAATTATAACCGAAACCTTTATAAGTATTATAAAAAGCTATCCAATATTTTTCTTTTTCATCTAACTCTTCTAATCTACATTCTTCAATAACCTCATAAGTAAAAGCATCTATTCCATATTTTTTAATTGCTATTTCAATAGGAATATCTGTTTTATACTGATGTTCTTGAAAACGACGAATAATATCGTTAGATTGACCTATATAACTTTTACCATTTTCTTTTTTAGTAATTTTATAAATTCCTATCATATTATCACCTTCTGATTAATATAATAGGGAGTTTGGATTAATTCTGATTCCCACGGTATTACCATATCCATTTAGGACTTAGGCTCTCTTACCACCTTAACCTTTCGGTTTAGTTGACCGTTAGCTCCCTACATTTATAAGTAAAATATGTTATCCATCACTTTATAAATGTGAGAACCCTCCTGATAAAGAGTAAAGCATTTATGGACAGTTAAATTCTATCCGAGTCAGCATCAGTACAAATGGCAATCTTTCCATAACGCAACTTACTTGCATCATATTTATTCGGATTGATATTCATCGCACTTAACAAAAGCTTGATTTCTTCGTTCTGGAAAATCTTTTCATCAGGATGCGCAAGACAATTCAAAATTTTACCACGAATAGCAAGAATACCATATTTGGTATAATCACGAGCTTTCGCCATACCACCGGCCGCAGAATCACCTTCTACAATGAGAAGAGTTGAGTTCTGTCCAAGAAATTCTGCATCTTTAAGTTTATCAGAAGCAAAAACTTTTTTCTTTTGATTCTTTTCTATATCTTTTGTTGCTTCAAGAACTTGTTTGCGTGCTTTTTCTGCGGCAACCTCTGCTTTGAGTTCTTTGGTTAGCAGTTCAAGAATTTTTTCAAATTCATCCTTATGCCGCAGCTCAAATTCTTCAAGCATCTTGGTGGTGGCGCGCTGACATAGACCTCGAAGTTCGGGATTTGTAATTTTACTTTTAGTTTGCCCATCATAAATTGGGTTCTTCAAATTTATAGAACAAACATAAATCAATCCCTTGCGCAAAATATCGGGATGTGCATCACCTTTTAATTTCTTTTTAAAGAAATTTGTAAGTGCTGTTTTAATACCTGTTATTGGTGTACCACCATTTTCATTTTCACCACCATTAGAGAATAAATAAAATTTTTCTTCTCTGCGCCCAGTCCATTGAAGAATAATTTCTATATCAATTCCATCTTCTGTATTCATAAAATGAAGAGGTGTTTTATGAATGGGTTTATCAAGATTTTCTTTTACAAAATCCATTAAACCATTTTTACTAATATAAGAATTTACTTCTTTAGTAACTGCATTTTTAACAACAAAAGTAATACCCTTATTAAAATAAGAATATTCTTTCATTTGCTCGCAAACTTCTTTATAATCAAAATTAATTGGTTCGGCGCTAAATACTTCCTGACTAGGTTTGTAAATAATATAAGTGCCATTAGATTGATTATTAAGAGGTTTCTTCTGACACTCAGACCATTTCGGAATTCCTTTTTCAAATTCCATATACCATTCGGCGCCATCACGATAACTAGAAATCTTAAACCAATCAGCAGAACAACAAGTGGCGGCACTACCTGTTCCATTAAGGCCTCGGCTTTTTCCGCCATAAGCATTATCGTCAAATTTTGCTCCAGAATGATTTTCAGTAAGGAGATTAATCATTACTTCTTTAGAAAAATTATTTGCGCCGTGCGGCATACCACGCCCATAGTCTCGGCAAGAAGCCCAATCAGGACCAATCTCTATTTCAATTTTTTTTGCAGTTGGACAAACAAGCGCTTCATCTGTTGCGTTATTAACTAATTCAAGAAGTCCAGCAATTACGCCAGTATGGTCTGCGCTACCAAGGTAAATACCAACTCTTTTTCTTACGCCTTCTCTAAATGTTAATTGCTGAATTGATTGTGCATTATAAGACATTAAAATCCTCCAATCTTAAATCTTCCCAAGTTAGATTATAATTCTTTTTATAAATAATATGTTTTAATTTAATATTGTTTTTATTACAAAAGTCAATTTTCATCTTATCGTGTTTAATTAAGTCTTCAGAATAAAAACCATTAGATTTACAGTAGTGTTGTTCACCTTGGTATTCAATTAAACCCAATAATTCATTTTTATCATTAAATATTGCAAAATCAAAACGAAGACTTAGTTTATCTTTTAAATTTTCAAAACTATATTCCCTTTGGAAATTAATATTATGTTCTTTTAATAATTGTTCTATTTGAAACTCACCTTTTGAGCGAATACAACCACAAGAGGTGGTATCTCCAAAGGCTAAATATTGGTGTTGAATTTGGCAATAATTACCACAATCACATAAACAATTATATATCCTGCTTCGTTTTCCATTTGTATGAGTTATAAATCCTGCTTCAGATATAACTTGTAATTTCCCAAAACGTTGCCCCACTAAATTTCCAACCCTATCCATATTTGATTGTGCGGCACGTTCCTTTTGATAGCACCCACAAGATTTAGTATTACCATTTCTTAAAGATTTTCCTCTAACTATTACTTCATTACCACATTTACATTTACATAACCATTGCGCACGATTATCTTTATCATTTTCTGCTCTAGCAATAACAGTTAAGTATCCATAAATATTTCCAATTTCATTTTTTAAAGCCATTTATTTTACCTCTGCTTTATTCTATTTATAAGTAATTACTGGAATAAATGACTTTATAAAGTTTAGACCAGTTAATTAATAAAATCAAGAGTTTGAATATCGTTTGCTGTATAATTAGTTTTCGTCATTCATTCTCTCCTTTCTATTTTACTTTATTATATTACATTTTTATTATTTATTCAATTTTTAAACCTTATAATAAATTTTCTTTTCTCTTATCAAGATAAATTTATTATATCATAAATTTCATAAAAAGTCCAATTTTAAAAATAGAGAGTAAATCATCTTTTCTCCGACTTATAATATAGAAGTTATAGCGCATACAAAAAAAGGAGGCCGATATGCAAAACTTGTCAATTGTTCGTGGCACTAGTTTTCCGTTTAGCGTGAAGTTAACCGACGCTTTAGGCGATAGGCTTGAATTGGACGAAGGCGATGTACTCTTATTCGGAGTTAAACGGTTTCCAGAACATAAAAAATATCAATTTTTAAAGAAACTAACCAAAGACGATTACAATGAGCAAATCGGTGGTTATATCTTTGAAATCAAACCTGAAGACACAAAAGATTTTGTATTTGACAAATATTATTATGATGTTGGACTTCAAACTGCAGAAGGTGATTTTTATACTGTAGTTGAATGTAGTATTCTTGAAATACGTCCTGGCATCACAGCGAAAATTTAATGGGAGGTTACGTTAATGCATAATTGTGCAGGTCCTATTCATGGCAATATTAGTCATATTATAATTAGCGGTGGCTCCACAGGTGATTATAAGCTTCCCATTGCAAGTGAGTCTACTTTAGGTGGAGTAAAAGTAGGTGAGGATCTTAGTATAACAGAAGATGGTGTTATTTATGTTAATATTGAAAGCTTAGCAGAAAAGTTATTTTCTGAAGTAAAAGATAAGTATTATGAGCATCGTCAAAATGCTGTTTCTAAGGTTTGGAAAATTAATCATAATTTAAACAAAAAACCTTCCGTTACTGTGGTAGATAGTGCCGGTAGTGAAGTTATTGGAGAAGTTATTTATATTGACGACAATAATTTAGAACTGCATTTTTCTGCTCAATTCAGCGGAATTGCGTATCTTAATTAATAAAAAGGAGATATGTAAATGAATTTTTTAACTAATATTAATTTAAATGGTAACAAATTAGAAGGGGCTATTATTGAAAACGCTGTTATTCAGAATGTTGGTGTAGACCCTTCTTCTTTAAAGGAAGGCCAAATTTGGTATAATTCTTCTACTCATCAATTAAAATATGCTGGTTTAGTTGAAGGAGTCGTTACTCCTATTATAGTTGGTGAGGGAGAGGTATCACAAGAAGAGCTTAATGCTTTAAATAAAGCTCTTGGCGATAGAATCACTGCGTTAGAATCTTCTGTTGGTGGTGAGGAAAGCGGTTTGGTCGCCGATGTTGCTTCAGCAAATAGCAAAGCAGATGAAGCTAAGACCGCTGCTGCAACTGCAGTTAGTGACGCTGCGACCGCAAAATCTGATGCTGCTAATGCTGTCTCTACAGCTAATAATGCTTCTAGTACTGCTGCCGCGGCAACTAGTACAGCAAGTGCTGCACAAACTACAGCAAATGAAGCTAAAACTGAGTCTGCTTCTGCTTTAACAAAAGCAACCTCTGCAGAAACTGCTGCAAATGAAGCTAAAACAGCCGCAGAAAATGCTCAAACAACTGCTAATTCTGCACAAGCTGCCGCGGAAGCTGCTCAAACAACTGCTGATGGAAAAGTTACAAAAGTTGTTGGTATAGAAGATAATATTATATTATTTGGTGCTAATGGCGCAATTAAAGATAGTGGAAAGAAAATTTCTGATATCGGAGTTGGTGGAAGCGGAGGAGTTGATACTTCTGGATTAATTTCCAAAGTTTCTGGAGCTGTTGAAGGTAATCTTCCTTCTCTTGCCGCCGATGGTTCTCTAGTTGATAGTGGTTATTCAGTGAAGGGGACTCTTTTAAGTGAAGGTTCTGCTGAAATTCCTACCTCTAATGCTGTTGCTCTTTATATTACTGAACAACTTTCTGGTATTAGCCAAGGTATAATTTTTAGAGGAGTTATTAATAACCAAAATGAAGTAGAAGTTCCTTATAATGTTGGTGATATGTATTATATTGGGACTGCTGGAACATACTTTGGATATAATTGCGAAATTGGTGATGTTTTAATTGCTAAAGTTGCTAAGACTAATGAAGCAGTAGTTGAAACTACTGATTGGTCAGTTTTAGAAAGTAATAAAGACGTCTTTAAAGGAGCTTCTACTGAATTAGCTGGTTCTTCTGGTCTTGTTCCTGCTCCTGAAATAGGCGTGCTTCGTTATTTAGACAGTACTGGTGCTTGGACAGCGCCTGTCGCTACTCGCTGGTCTGGTTCTAATGATACATTGGCTGCTAGTGGCGGTGTGGCAACTTGGAATATAAATCATGGGCTTGGTAGAAAAGATGTTCAAGTGGTAGTTTATGAAGTAATAAATGATTATGAATATAATCAGGTAATGTGTAATGTTACTTTAACTGGCAACAATTATTGTAATGTCATTATAAATACTGATACTGATATAGGAGCAGGTAAATATTTTGCTGTAGTAATGTAATTCCTGGAGGTTAATATGCATTTAGTAAGTGACTTAAATTTAAATAATAATAAAATTCAAAATTTTTGTGTTGAGTCACTTCCTGGTACTCCAGAAATTTTAAGAAAAGGAAAGATATGGGTAGATGAAGAAAGCGGTACTTTAAAAATTGCCGCTTCTTCTGAAGAAACTGCTGCAATTTTTGATGAAAAAACTTGGGGTAATCATACCAGTAAATCAGAAATAAGCTTAAAAGCTTTAACAATTCTTGGTAAAAACGAAAAACCGGAAGATTTAATTTATTCATTAAGTGTTATTGGTAATGTAAATGTCAGTGGTGCACTTAATGCTGATTCAATTAGCGGGGCAATCTGGAATGACTATGCTGAATATCGCGAAGCAGTTCATCAAGTCCAACCAGGTTATTGTGTTTGTGAAAAGGGTGATGGGAAAGTCTGTCTTTCTACTAAACGCCTTCAAAAGCTCCCAATGATTGTATCAGATACTTTTGGTTTTTCTATTGGTAAAATTAATGAAACCGATGTGCCCATTGCAGTTTGCGGTCGAGTACTTGTTTTTACAGATAAACCTTTAAAAACTTTTAAAGTTGGTGATTGGGTTTGTTCTGGTAAAAATGGTAAAGTCAGTAAAATGAATTTTTTTGAAAAACTTTTCTTTGCTGACCGCCGTGTTGGTATAGTTTCTTCTTTTCCTTCTCAAGAAACTTGGGGTAGTGGAAATGTGTCTACAAAAGACCGTATTTGGATACGAATTTAAATAAAAGATTGGAGTGAAAGAAAATGGCTTATATTTTAAAAAGAAATGGAAAAACTCCAAATATTCCTTTTAAACATTTTGAATGTGATGCTGTGGCTGATTTATCCAAAATTGACCTTTATTTAGTACCAATGGGAAGCACTTGTCGTGTTATTTCAACTGGTGATTTTTATGTATTAAATAGTGCTAATAAATGGATAAAACAGCCAAGAGGTTCTAGTCCTTCTGGTGGTGGTGGTAATCCTGGGGGTGGCCAAGATGGAAATTGGGACGGTGGTGATTTAGATGGAACCGTGTAAGTGGAGGTAATTAATGGCTGATTTAATTCAATTTAAACGTGCTTCTCTCTCCACTTGGGAAAAATTAGATTATGTTTTAGATGTTGGTGAACCTGGTTTCGTTAAAGATACTAATCAATTAAAGATTGGCGATGGTGTAACACCATGGTCACAACTGCCTTATATTGGGGACCAAAGTATTTTTAATGCGCTAACTCCCTCTGGCTTTCCTTCAATTGGTAAGGATAATGTTATCTATAAGGCAGAACAAAATAAAACACTTTATCAATGGAATTCTCAGACTCTCTCCTATGAATTAATTGGAGAAGATAAAGATGAATTAGATATTACTTTAATAAATGGAGGAGACGCTGATGGCGAATAAAGAGCTTAGGACAAAAATCGTCTTAAGAAATGATACTCCTGAAAATTGGAGTAGCGTCAACCCTGCTTTACTCAAGGGTGAGCTTGGTGTAGAGGTTTCTGCAACTGGCGATGTTAAACTCAAGGTTGGTAAAGACGGTGTTACTACTTGGAATAATTTACCTTATTTTGGTGATGTTTCCGCTGCGCAAGTTTTCTTTGCTAATATTGCTTATGGTGCGGATAAGGTTGCTGCTCTTGAAGCAGTTGCCACCGAACCTGCTGTAGGTGATATTGGTATCGTAAGGATGCCCATTTATGAGGGTTCTGATAAGATTGAACATACTGCTTATGTTTTTGATGGTAAAAACTGGGCAGCTATGGACGGTAATTATCATGCCGAGAATGTTTATTTTAATGAGGACTTAACTTATACTGCTGATATCGGTGCTTTAACTCTTGATGATAAAACATTTGATGTCCTTTCTGCTAAGGGTAAGAGTCTTGAAGAAGTTTTAAAGACTATTCTTGCCCAAAGAATTGCTCCTGAAGCTAAGGCTCCTATTGCGAGGATTACTTCTTCTAACATTGGTGAAAAGGAAGTTGGTACTAATGTTTCTATTCAATATGCCTTACAGCTTACTCAGGGTAGTTATACTTACGGTCCTAATAGTCAGGTTAATGAAACTGCTTATAGTGCAACCTTTAATGGCCAGACTTTAACTACTAAGACTGGTACTTTCAATGAGATTCAGGTTACTGATAACACAAGATTAAGCATTACTGGTAACATTAGTTACAGTGATGATACAGTTGTTCCTGTTGATAATCTCGGTAATGAGTATGCTGATGCCCAGATTAAGGCTGGCACTGCTAATGCTCCTGCAAAGGGAACTTTAAGTGGTTATCGTAATTGGTTCATGTACATTGGCACTGATTGGACAACTGCCGCTGATAGTGCTTTCATTCGTGGAAATGCTATTGTTCAGGGTAATGGTAAGAACGCGGCGACCAAGAAGGAAGTTTCAATTCCTGCTGGCACAAACCGTGTTATCATTGCTATTCCTGCTGGCACTGGTTACTCCAAGAAGCTTACTGATGTTATTGACGTTGATGGTATGGGTCTTAGTCAGTTCAGCAAATTCACTGAATCTAATGTTGATATAGAGGGCGCCAATGGTTATACCGCTATGTCTTACAAGGTTTGGGATATGAAAACCGAGAAAGAAGCTGGTATTGCGGCGACTCGTTATAATTTCATAATTGGTTAAGGAGGAAGAATAAATGGCTTTAAATTATCAAAATTATGCTTCCTTAGGCGTTAACCTTAATAGACAGCTTTCTGGTCCTTTAGATATTAGTACAGTTTTCAATTCTCAAGTTGATTTAACTTACTATTTAACTGGCGGCACTGGTGATAAGACTGGTGTTTCCGAATATTGGGCCAGTCTTCCTGCCACTTATCCTTATGCCGGTCAGATTGTTGCTTTGGCGACAGATGCTGGTGTAAGTGTTCTTGTTATCAAAGAGAGCGCAAGTGGTTTTGTTACTGAACCTATCTCTGCTGAAACTGCTGTTGATGGGGAGGTAATTACATATAATGCTGATAAAGAGTTAACTCTTGTTGGTTTTGCTAATGCTGCTACTGGTGCGCGTCTCCAGAAGAGTGCAACAGGAGTAGAATGGGTTGTTCCTGGTTCTGATGGAACAATGACCGAGGCAGAGGTTCAGCAAGCGATTAATGATTTAAATCGGGATGTTACCAATCTTGGTAAAGATCTTGATGCAGTTGAAGCGATTGTTGGCAAAGAGTCTACTGGGGAAGGTATTGCTTCTACTGGTTTAATCGCTCGTGTTGAAGCTCTTGAGGCGCAAGATGGTGTTCTTGCTGGCGAAATTGATGCTTTAGAAACAAGTCTTACTAATGTCTATACTAAGACAGAGACTGATAGTGCGATTGCGGCCGCAATTGCTGCAGTTGATCATTTAAGTCGTGAAATTGTTCAAACCCTTCCTGAGAATGCAAGTGAAAATGTAATTTATATGGTCCGCCGCGAAGATGGAACAGGCCAAGATGTATATAATGAATATATGTACATTAATGGGGCCTGGGAAATAATTGGCGATACCTCTGTTGACCTTACTGGTTATGCAAAGACAGAAGATATACTTGTTAAGAGTGTAAGTTCTGATTTTACAGTCACAGGAGATGGTCAATTAACCTTTAAAGCCGGCGCGGCACCTGAAATTGATGGTAGTAAGATTAGTAATATTGCTATTTCCAATGTTGATGGTCTGCAAGATGCTTTAAATTCTAAAGTTACTAGCGAAGAAGGTAAATCTTTAGTTTCTAACACTCTTATCACTAAATTAGGAAATTTGGCAGAAATTAAGAGTGTAAGCGATGAATTTACACTTACTAATGGTGAGCTTAGCGTAAATGCTATTGCCGCGGACAAGATTACTGGTCTGCCTGCCGCGCTCACTGATATTGCGACCTTAAAAGACGCTCAATCTAGTTATGTTAAATCTGTTGCTATTAATGGTTCAGCTCTTACACTTAGTGCGGAACAGGGTGTTAATATTCCTGTTGCTACTGATTCCGTTCTCGGTGTTGTTAAGAGCGCTTCTGGTGACAATAAAGTTGCCGTTGCTGCTGATGGCACTATGTCTGTTGCCTCTGTTAATATCACTTCTCTCAGTCAGAATGAAGGCGAGTGGCTTGAGATTAATGGTGGCGGCGCTGATTTAAACGCCTGGAATTAAAAAGAATATAGGAGGTTTAATATATTATTAAACCTCCAATTCTAAAAAACAACCAAATGGAGGCTAATCAAATAAATGGCTACTGTTGTAAAGAATTTAAATACACGTATTGCTCTTAAATATGATAGTTATAAAAATTGGACAGATCATAACCCTATTCTTTTAAAGGGTGAAATCGCCATAGCAGAACTTCCTGTTAGTGAAAATAAACCTGGTGTAGGTGAACCTAATGCCGCAGGAAGTACCCCTGCTATTCAGAATGCCCCAAATATTTTGATTAAAGTCGGCGATGGTACAAATCATTATAATGATCTCAAATTCGTAAGTGCCCTTGCTGCTGATGTTTATAGTTGGGCTAAAGCTGCTACCAAACCTACTTATTCTGCCAGTGAGATTACTGGTCTTGGTGATTATATTAGTAACGCAATCCAAGACACTAATACACAATATCGTATCGTTGCTGTGGGCGACCCTGCTTATAGCTATAAACTTCAGAAGAAGGATATTAGCGATGCTGATTATACTGATGTTGCTGGTTCTGTAATCAGCTTGACTGATGTAGATGCTCGTCTTGATGTGCTTGAGGCAGCTATTGGTGAAAATGGTGCAGTTCAAGATAAGATTAATGCTGCTATTGGCGCGCTTGATTATAATGATGCTGCAGTTGCCAATCAGTTTGTAACCGAAGTTAAGGAAACTGATGGTGTTATTGCTGTAAAGCGTGCTGCCCTTGTAGAGGCCGATATTCCTGCACTTTCTCAGAGCAAAGTAACTGGTTTAGTAGATGCACTTGCTAGTAAACAGGATAATCTTGAAATTGATGGAACAGTTTCTGCTGACAATAAAGTTGCTACTGCAAGCACAATTTCTAATGCTATTGCTACACTTGATAGTCAGACTGCTGAGGATGCTGCTTCTGCCACTAAGGTAGTTGCTGAAGTAACTCAGGCTGATGGTATTGTAACTGTTCAGAAAGTTGCCGTCGCCAATATTCTTCCTGATGTTGAAGATACTGAAAATGGTTTTGTAGTTGCCGTAAGTCAGACTGACGGTAAGATTGCTGTAACTCACAAGGCTGCTACTGAAGTTCTTGGCTTTGAAGGCAATTATGATAAGACTTCTAATCCTATTGCTACTCGTCAATATGTGCTTGACTCCGTTGCTGATCTTAACGGCGCAATGCACTTCCGTGGTACTGTAGATGCTGATCCTACTACAACTACTCCTACTGGCACTTATAAAGCTGGTGACGTTGTACTTTTCGGATATGATGAATATGTATTTGATGGCACTAAGTGGTTAGCTCTTGGTAATGAATCTATCTATGCTAAGAAGACTGATGTTGCTGATGATTTTACAGCTGTTCGTGGAGAGATGGCAACTCAGAAAACTAATTTAGAGGCAAAGATTGCTACTGATATCGCTACCGCGCGCACTGAAATTACTACAGAAATCAATGATGTAATTCAAGGCCTTGATAAAGATGATGCCGCAGTTACTGGTCAATTTGTAACCGCTGTTTCCGAGGCAGATGGCGTTATCACTGTTAGCCGTGCCGCTCTTAAGGCTTCTGATATTCCTAATATCGAGCAAAGTCAAGTTAATGGTTTAGCAACTGCACTTGCTGGCAAGCAAGACAAACTTGAAATTGACGGTACTGTTTCCAGCACTAATAAGGTAGCTACTCAGGAAACTGTTTCTACTGCTATTGCTGGTCTTGATTCTTCTATCACTGAGGAAACTAATAAAGTTATCAGCAGCTTTGCAATCGCCGATGGTGTTATTAAGACTGAGACTGTCAAGAAAGTAACTCTTGCTAAAGTTGCTACTACTGGTAAGGTAGAAGACATTGAACAGGATGGTTTAGTAATAATCAATTGTGGAAGTGCCACCACTAACATTTCTGCTTCTGATGCTGCTGCTATTGCTATTCCCTAATTTAATTTAATAAATTGAATATCCCCCTTAGCAATAAGGGGGATTTTCTTTAAGGAGAAGTTTATGAAATACTATCCAAAAATTCCCAAAGGGCAAACTCCAAAAGATGTTTGTAGCGAAGTTGCCCCAATTATTATCCATACAGTTGATCAATCTCAAGATGTTATTCCAGACCACTCTCAATTAACAGAACTTGATAAACCAAATCAGCATCCAATTGAAGCAATTATTGGTTTGAAAGAGGAATTGGAAAGATTAAATAATAAAGAAGTTATAGTAGAAGAAACCGATCCAACTGTTCCAGAATGGGCAAAACAACCTGAAAGACCAAAATATACTGCCGAAGAAGTTGGAGCATTACCGGCAGACACTAAAATTCCAACTAAACTTAATGAATTAGAAGAAGATGATAGACATTTAACAGTTTCTATTACTGAAAAAAAGAAGTGGAATAGTGGAACGGGTACTGGTGGCGGATTCTCAGGAGATTATAATGATTTATTAAATAAACCCACAATTCCAGAAGCTTTGGCAGATTTAACAGATGATGAAAATCACCGCGTTGTAACCGACGAACAAATTGGATTGTGGAACAAAGGCGGAGAAAATGTATTTAGCGGCAGTTACAATGATTTAACCGATAAGCCCAATATCCCTTCCAAACTTTCTGAATTAGAAAGCGATGAGGAACATCAAACAGTAACTGCGGCGGAAAAGACAGAATGGTCAAGTAAAATCTCTAGTCAACAAAACGTAGAAGATGCTGATAAAATCTTTACTATTGATATAGATGGAAAAGTAATTTTAAAAACTCTTACTGAAGTAAATTCCGGTTTAACTTGGGGGATGCTAGCAGGAAAGAGTTAAAAGGAGACAAGATGGATTATACAAATATTTTAAAATTAAAAAAACCATCTTATGATGACCCAGTTGATATTAAAGTTTTTAATGAAAACTTTGATACAGTGGACACAATGGATGCTCGGGTTTCTAATCTTATTAATGAAATAACAGATAATCCTAATTATGCGGCAACTGCAGAAGTTGTTGATATCCGTACTGGCTATGAAGGTACAATTCATAATACCGCTGGCGATGCTGTTCGTAATCTAGGTTATGAAATTCGTGATTTAAGAAACTCTTTAGCAGATTTTATTGATGCTGACGCAGTTGATGGTTTATTTTATGAAAATAACAAACTTTATTTAACTGCAAATGGCGAAATTGTTTCAGAACCTGTGGAAATTGTTGGCGGTTCTGGCGGAGGCTCTGGTTCTGGCTCTGGTAGTTATATTATTACTTTAAAAAACACTCTACCTTCACGTGTTATTGCAGTTTCTGAAGGTACAGAAGTTAAATTAGGATTTGACTATTATTCGGTTGATGATGAAGGAATAGATGACGGCCCTGGTGTTTGTACTATTACCATTAATGGTATTAAAGCTGCCGTTACTTCTGTTGAACAAGGTAATAATTTATTAGATATAACTCAATATTTAAAAGCCGGTAATAGTACAGTTCGTATTAAGGTAGAAAATTCTGAAGGTAATTCAAAAACAATTGTTTATACAATTTCTATTGTTTCACTTTCATTAACTACAACTTATCCAAAAATTTCTACCTATTCTGGCGCCGTTGGCCTACCCTATACTGTTTCTGGTGCTGGTGAAAAAACTGTTCATTTTATTATGGATGGTATTGAAATTGGTAATGAGGTTGTAACAAGCACTGGCCGCAGTCGTGTTTATCCTTTAGGTACTCAAAGTGATGGGCCGCATATTTTAGAAGTTTATGCCGAAGTTGAAGTTGAAGGTATGATGTTAAAGAGCAATACTCTTCAATTAGGTATGCTTTGGTATTCTTCTACCACTACTGAACCTTATGTATTGGTTATGAGTGATCGAAATAAGGTGGAACAAGGTGAAACTCTTAATATTGATTATTTAGTTTACGACCCTTATTTAGAAAATACTAAAATTCGATTACAAATTATTGATGAAGTAGGTTCTGTTTATTCAGAGCAAGAAATTACCGTAGACCAATCTGCTCAAACTTGGACTACTCAAGATTATCCAGTTGGTAATACTGTTTTTCAAATTACTAATGGAACTGCAACTGCTGCAACTACTGTGGAGGTAATTCCTTCTACCTTTGAAGCAGAAATTATTCAAGATAGTTTAGTTCTTGAATTTACCGCGGCAGGTCGAAATAATAATGAAGATAATCCAGAGTCTTGGAATTATAAAGATATTCATGCCACTTTTGAAGGCTTTGGGTGGGCTGGTGCGGATGGTTGGTTACAAGATAATAATGGCCAAACTGTTTTACGTTTCTTGCCCGGTGATTTAATGAATATTCCATTTATGCCTTTTGCAACTGACTGTCGCACAAATGGCTATACTGTTGAAGTGGAATTGGCCTCACATAATGTACAAGATTATGATTCTTTAGTTGTTTCTTGTTTTAGTGGCGGCCGCGGTTTTAAAATTCAATCACAAAAAGCTTCTTTTAGCTCTGAACAATCTTCTGTTTCAATGTTATTTAAAGAAGATAGTAAAATAAGAGTTACTTTTGTAGTTGAGCAAAGAAATTTAAATCGTTTTGTTTATATTTATATAAATGGCGTAATGTGCGGAATTACTCAATATCCTGATAATGATGATTTCCGTCAACCTGAACCTGTAGGTGTTACTATTGGTGCAGATTCTTGTGGTCTTGACCTTTATACTTTAAGGTTTTATAACAAGGGTCTAACTCGTGATGAACAATTAAACAATTTTATTTGCGATCGCCCAACTCTTGATGAAAGGCGCAAAGCTTATCAAAGAAATGATATTCTTAATGATGCAAATGAAGTTTCTATTGAAACTCTCCCTCTTACAATTCCTTATATGGTACTTGGCTGTGAACAATTACCACAATATAAAGGAGATAAAAAGAATGGCTGTACAGTAATTTACGTCGATCCACTTGACCCAAATTGTTCATTTACTGCGGAAGGGGTTCAGTTAAATGTTCAAGGTACTTCTTCGGCTGGTTATCCTGTTAAAAATGAAAAAGTTAAATTAAAATCAGGTATTACTTATACTGCAACAGGTGAGCATGCTGATGGTTTTCCAATAAGTCCAGGCTCTATCCCAGTTGACACTCTATGTCTAAAGGCTGACTATGCTTCTTCTGAAAATGCTAATAATGTAATGCTTGTTGATTTCTATGAGGATACCTGCCCTTATACAATTCCTCCTAAACAAGAAGATAGCCGTGTGCGGCAAGGCATTGAAGGTAAACCAATTGTTGTATTCTGGAATAAACCTTCTACTAATGAAACAGTATTTGTTGGTAAGTTCAATATGAATAATGACAAGAGTAATGAAGATGTATTTGGTTTTAATAGTAAATATCCTCTTGCTCGTTCTTGGGAATTCTGTAATAATACTTCAAACCGCGTTCTTTTCTTAGAGAGCGATTTTGGTGACGGTTGGACAGATGATTTTGAATCTCGCTACCCAGAAGATGATTTTGATTATACTTCTTTAAAAAGAGTAACAGATTGGGTTGTTCAATTTAATCGTGATAATGCTAAAACCGAAGAAGAAAAACAAGGAATGCTAACACGTTTTAAAGAAGAATTTGATAATTATTTTGTTCGTGATGCTATGTTATTCTTCTATTTATTCACAGAAGTATTCTTAATGGTAGATAACCGTGCGAAGAATATGTTTTTAACCACCTACGATGGAGAACATTGGTTACCATTACCTTATGATATGGATACTGCAATAGGTATCAATAATGAAGGTTCTTTAGTTTTTGAATATAATTTAGAAGATACTGATATTATTGGTGAAGCTGGTGTTTATAATGGACAAAAATCAGTTCTTTGGCAGAATATACGCGATGCTTTCCAAGATGAATTAAGAGAAATGTATAATGATTTACGCAGTGAAGGAACATTCTCTTATGAAGTTATTCGTGATAAAATGAATAATCATCAAGAAGTATGGCCTGAAGCACTTTGGAATGAAGATGCCTTTACTAAATATTTACAACCTTACCTTTTAAATGGTGAAGAATATCTTGCAATGCTCCAAGGTGATAAAAAATCGCAACGTGATTGGTGGTTATTTAATGGTTTCCGTTACCGTGATTCAAAGTATATGTGCGGCGACGCCAAACAGAATCATATTACACTTCGTTGTTATCGAGTTGGTAATATTACAATTACTCCTTATTCTCATATTTATCCTTGGGTTAAATATGGTTCTGCTGAAGTTCATATGCGCGGCGAACGAAATAAACAATATGAAATGGTTTGCCCGCTTGATGAAATGAATGATACAGAAGTTTATATTTATTCTGCTGATCGTTTGTCAAGTGTTGGTGATTTAAGTCATTTAAACGTTGGTCTTGCTGAATTTTCTGCAGCAACAAAACTTCAAGAGATTATTCTTGGTAGTAATGCTGAAGGTTATCAAAATACACAGTTAAATACCTTAACTGTTGGTAATAATGAATTATTAACTTATTTAAATATTGAAAACTGTATTGCTTTAAGCAAACCAGTTGATGTTTCTGGATGCCATGGTTTAGAAGTTATTAAAGCTAAAGGCTCTAAATTAACTGGCTTGAATTTACCAAATGGTGGGCATTTAACTACACTTGAATTGCCAGAAACAATAACTAATTTTACAATTAAAAATCAAAAGAATTTTGAAACTCTTGATTGTGAAAGTTATGCAAATATTTCAACTCTCAATGTTGAAAATACACCAAATATTCCTATTGAAGATATTATTCTTGGTTGTACACCGACACGCGTTCGTTTAATCAATATTAATTGGCAAGCTTCCAATGAAGAGGCAGTGGCGGCGGCAATTGAAAAATTAACCAGTGATAAATGTTTTGGTATGGATGCTAATGGTAATGAAGTAAAGAAAGCTGTTGTTACTGGATATCTTTATATTGATACAATTACCGATAGTCTACTTGAAACAATTAATGATGCTTTCCCTGAATTAATTGTTGTGGTAGGCGGAAAAGCTAAATATTTTATTCGTTATTTAAATTGGGATAATAGTTTACTTTATCGTTATATTGCCGTGCAAGGTGATGATGCTATTGACCCTGTATTATCTGGTTATATTGATAAACCAATTAGAGAAGATACAGTTGATTCAAAATTTAATTATCTTGGATGGAATAATTTACCAAAGAATATTCAAACACCAGTTAATATAATTGCTAAATATGATTCAACCTATCGTGTTCAGTTTAGAAATAATAATGAAGAAGTTTTAAATGAACAATGGATTAAAGAAGGTAATGCCGCGATTGACCCAGTTGAAGAAAAATTAATCTCTAAGCCTACTAAAGATTCTACTAAAGAGTTTGTTTATACCTATAAGAATTGGGATAAAGATTTTACCAATGTTACAAGTCCTTTAATTCTTTATCCAATATTTACTGCTGAGTTAAGAAAATATTGGGTATATTTTATAAACGATACAGTAAAGCTTTATGAAGAACAAGTTCCTTATGGACATTTACCTAACTATCCTTTTGATACTAATGAAATTAAAAAATTAGTAGCAGGAGAAGAATCTGAATATTATGAATTCGCTGCTTGGAGTAGAGACACTGATGAACCAATAACAGATACAACCTATATTTATGCAGAGTTTGTATTTAATGGTTATATTGAAGACTCTTGGGAAGAAATTATCGCTAAAGCTAAAGCTGGTGATATAAATGCTTATGGTTTAGGTGGTAGAAAAGTTCTTGAATTTACCATTGATGGAGTTCAAAAATATGCTGAAATGGAAATTGTTGGTAAAAATATGGATAAATTAACAGTTTCTGAAAACGAATATAACGAAGGAAAATCTACTGCTTCTTATAGTTTTGTTGTATATGATATGGTTGCCTTCCGTCGTATGAATGATAGTGTAAAAACTATTGAAGGACAACCAGAACATTGGGCAGGGTATAATAATGGTGGATGGGTATTATCTGATGCTAGAAATTGGATGAATAATACTTTATTTGCAGCACTTCCAAAAGAGCTTCAAACTGGTATTAAATCAGTTGAGAAAAAGTGTGATATGGGTCAATATTATTATAAAGAGCAAAGCCAAGAACCAGTTACTGTATCTGATTTAATTTGGATACCATCGGCTGAAGAGTTAGGTGGCACTTCTCTTAGTAATGTTGTACCTGGACAAAATAACCCTTATCCATTATTTACCACTTATTCAAGCAGAAAAAAGAATGGTGGAGTTTATTATACTCGTTCTTCTAATATGTCATTAATGCACTATTTTGAGGGTGTAGATTCAGCAGGCAACTGGACTACCGTTACTGGAGCAGGTGGCGCTGGCATGGTATTTGGATTCTGCTTATAAAGGAGTTAAAAGGAAAAATGTATAAAATAATTTTTAATAATTTGATTATAGATGTAATGGAGAAACCGAGATATGTTCGGTTTCTCCCTAAATCTCAAAGAATAGTTGGTACAGATAGACTCGCGGCCACTGGTATTATGTCTTCTAATGGTGAAGAAGTTTATCATTTAGAAGGGAAAACGAATAATTATCCTGAAAAATTAAAGACTGTTCAATTGATAAAAATTGAAAAAGAAGAATTTGAACGCTTGAAGAGTCAAAAAACAGAGATTAAAGAGGAAACTCTTGTACCTGCGGCAATTCAAAGTCAAATTGATGCACTTGCCGCGATGGTAAGTCAGTTAAGTGCGCAGAATGAAACTCTTCTTCAACAAATTGAAGAAATAAATAGAGGTGAAGGATAATGGCAATTTATTTTGATAATAGTAATATAACAACTGGTAGTAGGGGTCCCGAAGGCCCTAATAAAGTATCTACCACAACCACAACCAATATATCCGGCATATTCAAGGGCAACGGCTCAACCGTACAGGCGGCACAATCTGGCGTTGACTATGCTTCCCCCGCCACAGATATCGTTGTCATGGCCTCCGCATCTGCGTGGAGCGATAATACTATAACGCTGTCCGTTACTAACGTTATGGCTGATTCAAAACTGGAAATCGGCCTAAGTAATACCGCCACGGATGAGCAATTCACCGCAGCGGCAACGGCGCAGATACGGGCTACAAACAGTGGCGACGGAACGATAACATTAAAGGCCGTGGCCGCGCCGAGTGTTGACTTACCAATACTTATAAGGAGGTTTAGCTAATGGGTATAATCTCGATGTTTCCAATCGGCGTTAGAGATAGTTCCTCAGTGGCTAATTCAAAGGAAGTAAACTTCCTCGACTACGATGGAACGATTTTATATTCATATACCGCTGCCGAATTCGCTGCATTATCCTCAATGCCAGCAAATCCAACGCACGATGGTTTGACCGCACAGGGGTGGAACTGGTCACTTGCAAACGCAAAGGCGTATGTTGCCAAGCATAGGAAGCTTAATATTGGGCAGATGTATATCACCGATGACGGCAAAACAAGAATATATATCCACCTTGAAGAAGGACGCACATCTCCCGTGCTTGGTGTGTGCGCGAACGGCACGGTTGATATTGATTGGGGCGATGGCACTACACACGATACACTAACTGGCTCAGATACATCTACGGCAGTATATACATCCGCACATAGTTATGCCGCCCCCGGAGACTATGTAATACAGCTTACCGTTACAGGTAGCATGGGATTTAGGACTAACGGTCCATTAATGTATGCTTCTGAATCAGATAATAGAGATTACGTGTACAAGAATGCGATTCAGAAAGTTGAGCTTGGGAGCGGTGTTACAAGCATTGACAATTCTGCGTTTCAGAATTGCTACAATCTGTTAAGTATCACCATTCCTGTTGGTGTCACAAGTATTGGCGGTTCTGCGTTTAACGGTTGCTACAGTCT
>UMGV01080541.1_pt1 | contig 66832 bp, 69 predicted proteins | sample 1965361 | NCBI WGS metagenome assembly UMGV01 (sample SAMEA4836081, study PRJEB28245) | human gut metagenome | biome: gut microbiome; material: fecal sample | place: Denmark | collected 2008
AAACAATAGACCAATAAATATAATAATTATTCCTGGAAAAATAGTTCCCCAAAAATATACTTTTTTAAGATAATCTCTTATATCTTCGTCATTAATATAATATTTATTTTTTATTTTCATAACTCTAATATCCTGTGTGTGAATAATTTTCGAAACTCTGTAACGTGTTAAACCATATTTGCCAATAACTTCATTTACTGATAAGTACTTTTCACCTTCGTTTGTAGTTAACATAACCTTTCCTCCAAATTTAATATTTTTTAACACTATTATACTATCTTTTCTTCAAAAAAAGGTAAATTGCAAATAGACTTTTTCTTTTAAATTTAAGAAAAACTATAGAGTATTATTTATATTTTTTGTATATCACTTCCTTGAACACATCAAATACATATAGTCTTTTATTGTTATATGTTAATACTTTAATAATGAATAAGTTTTCTAAAATTTTTGCGAAAAAAAGGACCAGTTTCCCAGTCCTTTGATTTTTATTTATGCAGCAACTTCCGCATATACAGTTATAGTTGCAATTCTTCTATGGCCTTTTGATCCGCTAATCTTTAATAATAAAGATTCAACTTTTCCTTCCCATGTTCCGTTAAATGCTTCACCATTAACTGTTATAGCATTAGTATCTTCACCAGATGAAAATGTAATTACAAGTTTAGTAATTATTCCACCTGTTATAGTCATTGTGTTTTTAGCATACATTCTAATTGAGTTTCCTTTATCAAAGTATTTTGGTGCATTAGTATTTGTGCCTTTATCAAAAGTAATAGTGATGCCTTCGTTCTTTATTTCAGTAACTTCTTGTTGATTATTATAACCCATTTTAGATGTGTTGATTGAAACAACTACTGCTTTCGTAAGAACTTTCTTACCAACTTCTTCTTCAGTTGCATAAGGTTCATCATAAGATATTGCACTGTTATCCACTAATTCATCTGTTAACTCAGTTACTACTTTACCATCGATTACATAGTAGTTTTTGCCAATTGTATAAATCTTCTTGAATGGATCAGTTTGGCTTAAATATGAAGGATTTTCAAACATATATGTTTTGCCACCATCTACACAATAAGATTCAATAAACTTGTTATCGCTTACGTTGACTTCGATTGTATTACCAGCTGCATAGCCTGCTGTTCTAATTCTTATTGGACACCATGCTTTTCCAGAGTTTTTAAATGTGTTATATCTAATATTAAATTTGGCAGCTGCATCAGCTTCTTTCATTGTACGGAAGTCAATGATTGTAGACTTAATATCTTCAACATAATTGTTTTCGATTAAAGCATCAATTCCTTTAACGCCCATAACCATTATGAAACTTTGTGTTGTTGCAGTGCATTTATTATCAGAGATAACAACTGTTCCGGCTAAGTATGTTTGAGCTCTAATTGCATCACAAAGTAATGCTCCAGCAAAGCTATTGCCTTTTACTGTTAAACCGTTTGTGCAATATAAGTAAATTACTCTTCCACCATTATGTTCTTCAACTAAATTATTATTAAATGAAACATTTGTTTGTTCAACTATTACATTTTCAGGTCTTACGAAACCATCAAATTTATTGTTTGTAACCTTACAATTTACAATTGTTAATCCATCAACTGCACCAGGAGCAACAACATTATCTCCAACAAATTGAACGCCATCAATAGTAACATTGTCAGCAGAAATTCTTAAACTTAATTTAATAATGGCTTCAGCTGTTCTTTCTTCAGTAACTGGATTTATACCAGCATTAGGGCCTTTAATTGTAACTGATTTAGTAACTTCTACTCCAGCAAATTTAGTGCTATTAACGCTAATTGTTACTTTACCATCTTCATAAGTTCCTTCATCAAGGTTTATAACATCACCATCATGAGCTGCCTCTAAAGCATCTTTAAGTGTAGTGAATAGGTTGATTCCTTTTATGTAATATAATTCATCAACTACTAATTCATCTTCAGTGCATGTAGGTTTAACTAATAATTGACCATTTCCTTCAGCTAATGCTTTTGGAGTATTAATTACACATCCACCTAACTCACTTGCTTTATAGTTTTTATAACTGCTTGTATCATCTTTGTAATAAATTTCTCTAACAATTAGTTCTAATTCCATTGTAACGTTATTAACTAATGATTTAGTGTTTTCAGAAGAACTAATGTAGAATTTATTTCCAGCTTCATCATATATAGACCAGTGGTTTCCAGAACCTTTAACTAACCCTTTAACTTTGATAATTTTTCCATACATGTTTGTAGCTTTTGCTTTTTCAATTGTATCAACTTTTTGATTTGCAACATCACTTAATTCATAAGGTGTACTTGCTTCATTAACTTTTGGAGCTTCACCTTCTAATTCAGTCCATGTGTTTCCTTTGTTTAGTTGAACAGTATATCTATCTGTTTCTTTGAATGTTGTTGTTGTACCAACTATTAATAGGTGTTCACCCATTTTTGGAGTTGTGCTTGGACTATATGCAAGCATTAGTCCTGTTTCATCACCAAACCAATAGCCACTATATTGTGTTGCAACAGCTTTAGCATCAATAGCAACTTTTGTTCCAAGTTCTGCTTCGATTGCTTCTTTAACTGTATAATTTTTAACTTCAATTGTAACTTCATCATATAAAGATGGAGTAGCTTTTGCAGTTGCTTTTACAACTACTTTTCCAGCTTTTAATGCTTCAAATTTACCTTCGGCATTAATTGTAGCTATTTCAGCATCACTTGTTGTCCATTCAACTTCTTGGTCAGCAAATTTAGAAAGTATTGTAGCTGTAAAGTCTTGAGTTGTGAATACTTTTATAGTTTCTTTGTACTCTGCACTTATTGCAATGCTAGTTGCTTCAGGAACTGCGAATTCAGTTCCCTCAGCAATAACGATTGTATAAACTTGTTCTTCAACATATTTGTTCCATTTGATTGAGAATGTATATTCTTTTGTACCTTTTTCAATAAGTGGATAATACATTAATTTATTTCCTGTTGTTACGAATTCTTCATAGAAATTACCAGTTCTACCATCAACAGTTGTGATTGTAGCTTCAGTTAAATCTAAACCTAAATATTTAGGAGTTAGAGCGATACCAATACGATGTCCTTCAGTTCTTCCGATTGCTTCAACTTCTGTAAAGTAAGGAATAACTCCACTTACAGTAAACTTATTACCTTCGATTGCTGCTTCAACTGTTTCGAATTCAGCATCAATCTTAACTATTTCAGTAGGAAATTCTAATTTAATATTTTCATCAAATTTTACATAATATGTAAATTCTGTGCCTAACCATGTTAATGTAAATTCTGCCCCATTTCTGATTAAGTCTTCAGTAACTTCATAAGTTCTGAAGAAGTCATCTGCTTTAGCAACTGAATCAGGTATTACATGAACTGATACATAATGTCCAGGTTTTTCAACGTTGTTTGCATAGTATTTTAAAGTTCCACTAAATGTAATAGTTGTTTCATTAACTGTAACTACTGCATCATCACCAGCTTTTACATTACCTTCAGTAAGTGTTCCAGCAGTGATATCATATTTAGTTCCTTCTAAAACTTTAATTACATATGTAACTGCTTCAGATTCTACATTCCATTTAACTTCAATTGTAATTGTTGCTGGAATTTCTTCAACATCAAAAACAAAGTTAAATGCATTTCCTTCTAATTGAGGAACATAAGCTTCTCCATTAACTGTAACAGTTAATGTTGTAAAATCTTTAATATTTTTAGGAGCAACAATTTTTGCACCTAATTTGAATCCATCAGTCTTAGGTATTAATTGACCTTCACCACCATAAGTTAATGTCGTTCCGTCAATAACATATGTTAATTCTTCACCGCAAAGTTTAGTATCATCTAATTGAATATCAATTGGAGTAACGTTTGCTTTGCCTTCAGAATCAATTGTTACTTGTCTTGAATCGTATTCAGTGCCGTTAATAAAGATGCTTTCAATTTCTAATTCAATTTTGATATCTTTATAAACAGTTGTGATTTCAATTCCATTTTTCTTAGCTAAAATTTCTAAGACGCCTTCGCCTTTAGTTCCTCTAAATTCGATTGAACTATTAGCTTCAATTACTGGAAGTTGACCATTAAGTTCAATGATAACTTTGTCGATTGTACCATTTCCAGCTATGATTGATGAAATTGTTGTTTCACTATCGAATGCAACTCTTACACCATTTTTATTTATAACTACTTTGTTAATTACTGATTTATTGAATACAACTGATGATGATCCGCCACCATTAACAATTACTTCACCAGTAACAGTAATTTCAGTATATTCAACATGTCCAGTGCCAACTAATACATCGATTGTTAAGTTCTTAACAACTTTAATATCTGCACCTTCTTTAGTAATGAAGTTAGTGTATGTACCACTTGAATAAATAGTAACGTCATATCCTTCTTCTTCAGTACCGAATACTAGATATTTAGCACTTCTATATAATTCTTCAAGAGCAGTTTTTGTAATCATTTCACAATCAGCAGTGTAATTAGTTCTATCCCAGTTGCCTAAATTATCTTCATTAATTGTTGGATCAGGAGTTGGAGCAGGAACTGCTGCTAAGTCTACTTTTGCAGTCTTAGTAGCTAAGAATAGAGCATTCTTATCAGCACCACTTCTATAATCACCCATTAATGCAGTTAATTCAATGTATTTTTCCTCAACTGTATGAGTAGATTTTTCAACTTTGTCAACATATAATGCTATTTCATATTCAGCTCTTGCTGCTTGTAACTCAGTTAAGCCGTTATTTAAGTGAGCATTTAAGTCAACTTCAGGAGCTCCACCTATACGAGCATTTTCAGCTTTTAATTCGAAGTATTTAGCTTCTGCTTCTGCGATTAAATCTCCACTATTAACTGAAATGTTACCAATAGCTTTGATTGCAGCAATAGTTTCATTCTTTAATGGAATTAATCTATTATAGTATCTATCAATTGCAGCATATAAAACTTCGCGATTTGAAGTAATATCTGCATTTAATGGTTCTTGTTCTTCATCAATATTATAATTTAATTTCCAAGTATTGTAAGCATTTAATGCATCATTAATCTTATCAATATCATCTAGTGTTACAGGTTGAGGAATTGCGTTAATTAGAGCAATAGTTCCTGTAGTTGGGTCTTCAGCAGCAACTTTAGCATTCTTTAATTCTTCTAATCTTGCTTTTGCATTAGCTAGATCTTCACGATTTGAAGTAATGTTTGCATTTAATGGTTCTAATGTTTCATCAATGTTATATGTAGTTTTCCATGCTTCGTATGCAGCATTTGCAGCGTTTATTGCAGTTTCACTATCTAAGATTACATATTCGTCTGCATGAACAGCTTTAATTGCATCGATTAGAGCAATTGTTCCTGTTGTTTCAGTTTCAGCAGCAGCTTTAGCATTCTTTAATTCTTCTAATCTAGCCCTTGCAGCTCTTAATTCAGCTAAGTTAGATACTAGATATTCGTTGACTGGATCTATAGCATAAGTTTCAGCCCATTCATTGTATGCTTCTTCAGCAGCAATAATTGCAGCTTCACTATCTAAGATTACATATTCATCTGCATGAACGGCTTTAATTGCATCGATTAGGGCAATAACATCAGTTGAAGCAGCTAATGCTTCTTCTAATTGAGCAATTCTTGCTTCAGCAGCTACTAATTTTTCGTAGTTAGTAACTAATGCAGTATTAGTAGGTTCATCAGCAGCAACATATCCTTTGCTTGTGAAATAGTTGTTAATCCAAGCATCATATGCAGCTCTTGCATCTTCAACTTGTGCCTTATTACTTAATGTTAATAAGTTAGTATCAGGAGTAGCTGGATCATATGCAGGGATTGCATCGATTAGAGCGATAACACCAGTTGAAGCAGTTTCTGCATCAGCTTTTGCATTTTCTAATTGAGTAATACGTTCTTCATATTTTTCTAATAATGCTTTATTTGTAACGATTTCAGCATTGATTGGTTCTAATGTTTCATCGATTGCATAATCGATTAACCATTGGTTATATTCAGCTCTAGCTGCATCAACAGCTGCTTTATGAGCTAATGTGATATATGGATCTTCAGGAATTGAAGCAATAATTGCATCTATTACAGCGATTTCGCCTGTAACTTCAGTTTCTGCAGCTTCTTTGGCTTGTTTCAATACTTCAACTCTTGCTCTGAATGTTTCTAATGTTGCCTTGTTAGTTATTAATTCCATGTTGATATCATTAATGTGGTATTTTTCAACCCATTCAGTAATCATTTGATCAACTTCAGTAATTAATGCTTCACTAGCAAGTACGATGTATCCATGTTCATCATCAATTGCTTCAATCTTAGCAATGATACCTGATACAGGAGTTTCAGCTTCAGCTTTAGCAGCTTTTAATTCTTCGACTCTTTCTTCAGCTTTTACTAATTTAGCATAATTAGTAATCATCTTTAAGTTAAGAGTTTCAAGTTTTGTAATATCAATGTTTCCGTCAGCATCTAATACTACATGACCTTCACCAGTGAAGTATTTTTGTACCCATACTTCCCATAATGCTCTAGCATCAGATACAACTGTTCCAATAGTACTTAATCTGATTTCATCAACAGCAGGGATTGCATTGATTGCATCGATAATAGGTTGTGCACCATCTGTAGAAGATGTATTAGCTTCTACTAGTTTAGCATATCTGTCACATGCATCTGAGTATTCAACTAATAAATCTCTTGTTGCTCCAGTTTCTGGATCAGTATAATTTGTTAATTGGAATAAAACAGCTGCTTGTACTGTTGGATTAGCAAGTGAGTATACTCTATCAAGTAATACTTGAATAGGATCTAATTCTTTAACTTTTGAATCAAATAAATCACTTTCTAATGCTGGATAATAATATGCTTTATTATCATCATCAACATCAATATTTAAACGAATTGGATCAGAAATACTTGTGATTAATTTAGCAATTTCACCAGCGATAGTATCAACTTCTTCTAGTTTTTTCTTTGCTTCATCAAATTTTTCATCGATTTCATCAAGTTTGTCAATTCTTCCAATATAAGTTTCATAATGTTTTACAATGTTAAGAAGTTTATTATAATTTTCATCAGAATATAAAATCTTATTAGGTTCATAATCAGTTCTGAAAATTTCTACTAATTCAGTTACAACACATGAAGCATAGAAGTCAACATAAATTGTTTCTAAGTAAACTTTACCTTGACCTTCAGCTAATGCTTGTTTAACTTCTTCAGTTGTTGTAGCAGCATCAATTTTAGCTTCTACATTTGCGATTAAGTTTTCAATCTTAGCGATTAATGCAGCTTGATCTGGATTTTCAGTTAAGTTTTTATATTTTGTTAAATCGATTGTTGAAGGAGCTTGATATTCTAACATATTGATATATGCTTTGAATTCAGCTTTTGCACTTGCTTTTGCAACTAATAAATCTTCTTCTTCTCCTGAAGCTATTTGATCTTTAGTTTTTGCTAAGTCTAATGCAGCTTTTGCTTCAGCAACAATTGTTTGAATTTCACTTTCAGATCTTGAAGCTTTAATAGCAGCACAGTAAGAATCTTTTAAACTTACAACTAATAATTTGTAAATTCCACTATAATCATCGTTGTTAACATAATTTCTAACTTCGTTGATATAGCTTTCAGCAACTGGTAATGCATTATAAATTGCTTCAATTTGTTCTAAATAGTTTTTAGCTTGTTCAGCAGCATTTTCAGCAGCTTCTTTAGCAGCTTTAGCATTTGTTTCAGCTGTTTGAGCAGCATTCTTTGCATTTTCAGCAGCTAATTTTGCAGCTTCTGAAGCTAATCTTGCAGCTTCGGCTTTGTTAGCTTCTGCTTGTGCTTCATTCTTAGCTACGACTGCAGCTTCTTCAGCTAATCTAGCTTCTGCTTGTGCTTTTTGGCTAGCGATTAATGCATCGTTAACTTGTTTCTTTGTTGCATTAACATCATTTTTGATTTGTTCGGCAGCAGCTTTTGCTCTTTCTGCAGCTTCTTTTAAACTTTCAGCTTTTGCTTTTGCAGCTTCGGCAGCTTTTTGTGCCTTTTCAGCAGCAGTTTTTGCGTTAGATGCTTCTTGTGCTTTTGTTTTAGCTTCATCAGCTTTTGTTTGTGCACTTGATTTTGCAGCTTCAGCAACATTTTTAGCTAATTCAGCAGCTTTCTTTGCAGTCTCAGCAGCTATTTTTGCATTATTAATTTCATCTAAAGTTTTGTTTCCTAATGCAGCATTGTCTACACTTGCTTGTGCTTTTGCAACAGCAACATCAATATCAGATATTGTTCTAGCTAAGTTAATTTCAGCGTAAGCAACTTTTTTAATAGCTTCAACCATTTGAGCATAGTTTTCTTTGAAAGAAGCTACTTCAGAAGCTCTATAACCTTCAACTGTTTTGATTGCTTTAAGTTGTGCTTGAGCAACTAATGCAGTTGGATTATTTAATATTTCTTCTTGTTCTTTTGTTAATACTTCATCAATTTTAGTTTTGAAGTTGGCAACGATTGATTTTGCTTCAGCTTCATCACTTGCTATTTTAATATTAACAGTTGCTAGTGATTTATATGCGCTAACAATTTTACTACCATTAGTACTATAAGCTGTTGAACTTTTATATTTATTTATTTCTTCAATTGCATTAGTTCTGAATGGTTTTTCACTATATTCAACAGTAAATCCTGTAGAATATGTTTTGTCTTCATAAACATAGTCAACAACAACAAGTTTTTTACCAACTGTGTTAATGTCATAACTATTTTTGTTTAACATTTCTTCTGTTAAGTCAATAATGACTTTCTCGTCTGGATCTTCAGCATATATTACGGCCACTTTACCACCAGTTGGATCAACATATTGACCAACTTCGTATTTAACTTTTTCAGGAAGGGTTTCCATACCAATTGCTAGGACTTTATTTAGTCCTGGTTCTGGTTTAGGCTTACATCCTGCCAAAAAGCAAAATGAGCATAATACAGCGATTAAAACAACTACAAGTCTTTTTGCCATAGTTCTCATAATTCTCAACAATTCCTTTCTCAATATTTATATTTTTGTTGTTTTTAACCTGATTAATATGCAATGCTTTTAAATACCATCTGCTAAATAATCATTTTATAAGCATATTATACATTAAATCGGTTTTAAAAGCAATCTTAAAATTAATATTTTTTTATTTTTTTCATAAATACGTATGAAAATGTTAAATTTTTTTCTTTTAAAAAAATCACAATAAATTTGAATTATTGTGATTGTAATTGATTAATTTTAGTGATTATTTCCTATTTTTATATTGTTTATTTTTGATATCTATACTCGTATAAATCATCATTTTCGTCGTAATAGAAACCACTCTTGACAAGCACTCTTGCCATAGCAGCATTATTGTCATCTACCTTTGCACTAACCTTAAGAAAGTCATTAGTTTTATATAATTCCTTCACAATTTCAGTTAATGCTTCAGAGCCATATCCTTCATCTCTATGTTTTTCGTCAATAAACATATTTACTTGATATTCATCACCTGAAAGAACAAAATCAATTCTTCCTATCTTAGAACCTTTTAAAATAACATCCCAATTCTTTGCACTAATATTCTTACGGATGTTTTTATTTTCTTCGCCATTTACACCAACTAATTTAAGTCTTTCTGTTTCAATATTCATTTTACCTCACCTTTTTTTATTTTTATAATATGCAATTATTCTAATAATATACACAAATATTAAACAGATATTTTTATCCATTTAATATTATTTAATCTTGCATTATTTATGATAAATCTTATTGTTTGATCAATAAACATACCTATCCATGAACCTAGTAATCCTAAACCTAAAGGATAACACAGCATATAAGAAAATAATGGTCTAATTATTGCAACACTGAGCATTGAAGTTCTGGCTGTAAACTTTACGTCTCCCGCTCCTCTTAAGGCTCCTGTTGTCACCCATTGCAAGCTTTGAGGAAGGATTACAACAACAGCTATTCTTAGTGTTGAGTTTGCTCCTTCTATTACACTTAAATCTCTTGTGAATAGTTCACATACAAAAACTCTAAATGTTAATATAAAGGCAATCATTAATAATCCTATGATGAAACTTATTATTTGTGATAATCTTGCATAGGCAAAAACAATTGCATACTTTTTTTCACCTAATCCATTTCCAACCAAGGCACTAGCTCCGGTTGCAAACCCATCAGTAACATTGAAAGCTAAACTTATAATTCCACTGATAATTGCATTCATCGCTACAACTTCTGAACCTAGATGATTTACAATTATGCCTATCATAAAAAAACCAAATCTCATAAAGCACTGTTCAATAAATGCAGGAATACTAAACTTTATTAGCGTATTAATAATATCTTTACTAAATAATTTTTCTTCATTAATTCTAATATTTAGAAATCCATTACTTGTATAAATTATTACTATACATATTAGAAATGCTATGAAATTAGAAATTGCTGTTGCGATGGCTGCCCCACAAACTTCTAATTTAGGAAAGCCAAAATTACCATTTATAAAACAATAATTTAAAATTAAATTAATTATATTTGCAAGAACGTTAACAATTAAAGTTAATTTTGTTCTTCCAATTGCTCTAAAACCTGCACATATAGCTAATCTAATATAATTAAACGTTAAAACACTAGAAACTACTTTAAAATACTGAAGAGCATAGTCTATGGTATCACTATCGGCACCTGCCAAGAACAAGAATGGTTTTGCAAAAACGATTGAAGCAATAGTTAAAATTAACCCAATAAGTCCAGATAAATATACCGCTTGTTTCATCGTTCGTTTTGCATCTAGTTCTTTACCTTCACCCTTACGTCTTGCAATAATTGTTGTAATACCAACATTTATTCCTACAGATGCTGCTAAGGTTACAAAGACAGGTTGTTGGCAAATTGAAACAGCTGCCAGTGCATTAACACCTATACCTCCAACCATCATTGTATCAATTAAACCTATTATTCCAATTAATAATGTTTCTAATGCTGCTGGAATTGATATTTTTAATATGTTCTTTACTAAAGTCCAAAACTTTGGAAGATCTTTATCTAAATTTGTTTCTTTAAATTTTTTGCTTAGTAACATACTCATATATTTTTGCCTTTAAATTTTTTGATTCCTTCTTCGAATAAATCATTCCCATGAGCATCATATGTACAAATTGTATACATTTTTTCTACTCTAAATCTATAAATAGCTTCGGTACCTAAATCACTATAAGCAACTATTTCTGCCTTTTTTATACATTTAGATATTAAACATCCACTACCCCCTATACAAGATAAATATATACTTTTATTCTTTATTAAAGCATCTTTATACTCTTTACTTCTAGGGCCTTTCCCAATCATTATCTTTAATCCCTTTTCCATAAGCATTGATGAAAAGGGATCCATTCTATAACTTGAAGTTGGTCCTGCCGAACCGATTACCTCACCCGGTTTAACTGGGGTTGGTCCAACATAGTAAATTGTTTCATTTTTTAGGTTTATTGGAAGTTCTTTATTTTGAGTAATTAAATTACACAACCTTTTATGCGCTTGATCTCGACCTGTATATATATCACCAGTTATATATACAATATCGCCTGCATGTATGTTTAAAATCTTATTTTCATTTGTTATTGGAACATTTAGATATATAACACTCATTAGATAGCCCTCTTTATATGTCTTGAGGCATGGCACTCAATATTTACTGATACAGGCATGCTTGCGATATGGCATGGATATGTTTTCACATTAACTTTTAAGGCAGTAACAGTTCCTCCAAAACCCATTGGACCAATACCGAGTTGATTTATTTCTTTAAGTAATCTACTTGATAAATGTTTTTCAGTTTCTGTTTGGTTTACATCAATATCTAGAAGTGCTTCTTTGGCAAGCATTGCTGATTTTTCAAATGTACCTCCAATACCTACTCCAACAAAGATAGGTGGACACGCTTTACCTCCCGCTTTTTCTATTGTTTCTAAAACAAAATCAACTACTTTCTCTTCTCCATCTGTAGGAAATAACATTTTAAGTGCACTCATATTTTCACTTCCTGCACCTTTAGGAGCTAAAGTAATTTTTATTTTATCACCTTTAATTAATTTTATATAAACTACAGCCGGTGTATTATCATTTGTATTGTTTCTTATAATTGGATCATCACATACTGATCTTCGCAAATAGCCTTTATAAGTTGCATTTCTTACTCCTTCATTGATAGCTTCGTATACATTTCCCTTTATATAGATATCAGTTCCTACTTCAAGATAGCATACTACAATTCCTGTATCTTGACATATAGGTTTATTTTCTTTTTGTGCGCAAATATCATTTTCGATTATTTTCTTTAGAATATCTTGACCTAGTTCTGATTTCTCATTCTTGATAGCTTCAAACAAAGAATCAAGTACTTCATTTGGTATTTTTATACATGCTTCTAAAAGCATTTCTTCAACAGTTTGTCCTATTTTTTTTGACTCAATTATACGCATGTTTCTACTCCTCTTTTTGCAACCTAATTTATATTATCATACTTACATTTTTTTTACAATTATCTTTTTATATTTCTTTTATTTTACGATATACTATGCTATAATATACATGTGAGGTAAAATGTTATGAAGTTAATTAAATTTCTTTTAAAAACTATTTTAGGACTTATATGTCTTGTATTAATCTTTATTGTTACGATAATGATTCTATTATCAGGTTCAGGAAACAATCCTCCACTTGAAGCATATAAAAATAATGATACAACTGAAAATATTATAACTAATTCCTTAAATGAATCTCTTACTAAAATGAAAGATACTTATTCTATTGATCTCTCATTAGATTCTGATAAATTAAATAAAATCATCTTTAATGTGATTAGGGATTATTTTAACTCTGATTATGACCCAATAAATGGCCAAACTGACAAAGAAAAATATATCAATTCTTTCCTTTCAATTCCTTCTAATGTTCCTCTATTGGGTGGTAAGGAGTTAATATTAAAAAATGCTTACGTAGAATTTGATAATGATAAGCTTATATTTAATTCAGACATTGATTTATTTGGTTTTATTAAGAGTAGAATTTACATTGAAATGACACTTAACTCTGATAAGGACTCTATATACTTAGCAATTAATAAACTTAAATTAGGAAAAATAAGTATGCTAAATAAAAACAATACCTTTGCTTTATCTATCTACAAATCATTTCTTGATATAGAGGCTATCAATTCTACACTTAAAGAAAAAAACATCCCTCTAACAATTGATTGTGATAATTTAAAAATTATTTGTTTGAAAAAGGATCTAAAGAATTATATTAAAAACTTAGTTAATACTGATGATGAATTCGCAAAAGAATTTATAAGTATTATTACAGATGAAAAATATGATATGTTAAATGCTAGTATTAATGATAATTCTCTAAATATTTCTTTATCACTTGAAAACCTTAAAACAGATGATTTACTAGTAGATGAATCTATTAAAAAGGAAATCGATAAAGATTCGTTTATTACTAATAAAACCCAAAACCTTTTACTTTCTACTCTTACAAAAGAGAATAGAATTACATTTTCTTATTTGGAATTCAATAGACTAATTTTTACACAAACTAATTCTTATAAAGACTTAAGTTTTGAACCTATTCTTTATGGCGAAACAAAAATTTTATGCTCTATTGAAGGAATTATTATGTTTTACAAAGATAATGATTTATACATCAAATTAATTATTGATGTATCAGGTCTAAAAACTATTTGTCTAGCAAAATGTATTTACACGCAAATTAATGACTTAAGTTTTAAAATTTGTCTTTCTGATACAATTATTTTAGGTAAAGATTTAGAAATTTCTAGCAGTTTTCTTGATACTATTTTAAAGAATACTTTTGATAGTTTAGAATTTGCGAAATACGATGATAAAACTTCAAGCATCATTATTAACTCAAGTCTATTTGATAAGTTCCTTACAAATTCTTCAATTTCTTCTACTTTAAAAGTATCAAAAATATATTTAGATGAATATGGTTTATCATGCATTATTGATTTAACTGATGAAAAAATAAAAGAAAAAGTTGAAACAATAAGTAAATCTCTAGAGAATATTTTAGAAAATAAAACTATTGATTTATCAAAACTCGATAGTTCTGATAACACACAAAAAGAAGCTATCGAAACTATTAATAATTCATTGAATAATATTTCTAGTATTATCAAAGATCCTGAAAAAGAACTAACTAGTGATGATACTGATAAACTTATTGAAGCTATCTCTAGTCTTTCTAGTGAAAACCAAGAAGCTTTAGCTAGTGAATTAGAAAATAGTTTTACAGAAAAAGATAAACAAACGCTTGAAGAATTATATAATGATTTGTTTAAATAAAATGAAAAAGTTAATTAACACTAAAAAAAGTGCTGATTAACTTTTTTTGACTACTTTTTATTTTAGAATTTCTATGGTATAATTTGCTTATATTAATTTTATGAGGTGAATATAATGAATTATCAAAACCTAAGAAAAAGCAGTTTATATTCTCGAAGAGAAATAAAACCCAATCTTGACCATTCGTTTGAATCAAGAAGAAGCCAAAAGATATATGAAAAACATATGATTTACGAAAGTGGTTTAGATAATGTATCTTTAACAGGACGTGGTGAACTCTCTTTATCAAATGATAATAATTTACATCACGAAAATACCCTTTTACTTAAAACAAATACTGCTATTGAAAATGTATCTCCGAGACCATCGTCTAAGATTTCCTTTTCTTTAAATCATTTAAATCTGGATAAATATAATTATTTTGGAGCCTATGTTTATGTGAAAAGCAGAGGATATAATGGCTTTTATTTCCATTTTATGACCGGAAATGAGGGTCATCATACAAACCATGCTCCAATAATATATCCCAATACATGGCAATATGTTGTTTGGGATGCCAAACATATTGTTCGTAGTGATATTAATATTTTCTCTATAACACCTTATCTTATGGGATGTCCACCAGAAGCGGACCCTGATATCGAAATATATGTTGATTCAATTTTTGCTTTTGTTGGTGATGAAGTTTATGACTTAGGGTGGGATTTAGAGTCAAGAATTGCTTATTGTCACAGTGGCTATTTACCAAATGCAAAAAAAGAAGCCTTAATTCATAAAACTGATTCAACTTCTTTTAAAGTTATTGGTAACAAAACCTACGAACTAAAAATAAAGGAAACCTCAAGTTCTTTAGGTAATTATTCGCTATTAGATTTTTCTGAAATTACTGAAGAAGGAATTTATTATATTGAAGTCGATAATATTCATAGTGAAGATTTTGTAATTTCGAATCACTGCTTTGAAAGTTCTATACTAAAGAGTTTAAATTTTCTTAGAAGCCTAAGATGTGGAGAGCATATTGAAGGTGTTCACACTAAATGTCATTTAAACTGTCGTTCTCAGCATACTGATGGGCGAAGCGTCCCTAACTTTGGGGGATGGCACGATGCTGGTGATGTTTCTCAGTTTGAAATTCCTACGGCTGAGATTACTGCCTCTTTACTTGATTTATCTTATGTATATTCATCAGAAATGAATGATAGGATACTTGAGGAAAGTAAAATAGGTTTAGATTGGCTATATCAAACAAGATTTAAAGATGGTTATCGTGCCTTAGCGGTAACTTATTCGATATGGCGTGATAATGTTCTTGATCCTGAAAATAAAACTATTTACACAAATCCTGCTGAAAGAGGAGCATTTGAAAATATTCTTTCATCAATTGCCTTTGCTAAAGGCGCAAAAGCTTTTGCAAGAAAAAACGTAACTTATTCTGATTTCTTAAAAAAGTTAGCAATTGAGGATTTTGATTTTGCTGTCTATGAATATGATAACAATATATATACAAAAAGATGGGGTAATACGATTTGTTCCCAAACGCTTGGTTCTCTTCTTTTAGGTGCTAGTTTATTATTTGAATTAACAAAGGATTATAAATATTATTCATTTATCGAACAAAGAGTTACTACTTTAATTGACACACAGGAAAGCTCTTTATCACACCCTTTACCTGGTTTCTTCTATGAAGACACGCTTCACAAATATACTTTGATGTACGAACATCGTGGTCATGAAGAATATCCAGTATTAGGATTAATTTCCTCTTATAACGTTTTGAAAGATAAAAAGTTAAAAGATATTATTTTATCTTCTTTGCATCTTTATGCTAGTTATATCAAAGAAAGCATTAAATATACTAATCCTTATAATTTACTTCCAGGTTATGTATATCATAAAGATAAAATCAATCTAGAGCACCTAACAGTTCCATCAAATCTTTCTAGGGAAGAAGCTTTAGCTTTTTTAGGAAAACAAATTGACGAAGGAATTAGTCTTGGTGATGGATTCTATTTACGTATTATGCCAATATCATTTACAAGACGTGGTTTCTTAGCAACTTTACTTTCGAAGAATAAAGCTGTCTCTTCTTTATCTAAATTCTTAAAAGATGATGAATTAAAATGCATCGCTTTAAGACAAATAGAATGGACATTAGGATTAAACCCATTTAGCTCTTCTCTTATGTATGGTGAAGGTTATAACTATCATAATCTTTATGTGGCTTTTTCTAAACAAATTGTTGGAGCTCTTCCTGTTGGGATTATGACAAAAGATAATTATGATGCTCCATATTGGCCTGATTATACTAATGCTGTGTTTAAAGAAATTTGGGGACATACGAGTGGTAAATATTTATCTTGCTTAGCTGATATTTTAAAATGGTGATTTATAATGAAAGCTATTGAAATAAAACCTAATTCTTTTTGTAAAGGTGTCGAACGTGCTATAAAAATTATTAAGAACGTTTTAGATAACCCATTAACTAAAAAACCCATTTATATGCTAGGTTTTCTTGTACATAATCGCTATGTCGTTAATGCTTTCGAAGGAATTGAAATTATTACTTCAGATTACGAAAAAGCTCTTTCTAATATTGATTCTGGTACTGTAATAATCACTGCTCATGGAGCCTGCCCGAGAATATATGAAATACTAAAAGAAAAAAAACTTGATATAGTTGATACTACTTGTGTTAATGTGAAAAGAATTCATCAATCTATAAGTGCTTATTTAGAAAATGGATATGAGATATATGTAATAGGTAATAAAGATCACCCAGAAATTCAAGGATATCTAGGAATTTCTACTCATGTACATATCTACAATAACCAAAATCTTGAGAAAAGATCCTTTATTACAACACAAACAACATTAGTCAAAGATTATGTTACTAAAACATTAAGTGATATTGAGAAAAAGTATCCATCTGTTATATGTAATGATGATGTTTGTAACGCTACAACAAATAGACAAAAAGCCGTTCTTGATAAAATTAATGATTTTGATCTTTTTATCATTATAGGTGATACCCTTAGTAATAACTGTAGATCTTTATATGACTTAGTTATAAGTCATAATAAAAAAGCACTTTTAATTAACGATGTAAATGAATTAAATAAATATGATATTTCTTCTTTTGATAAAATAGGTGTTACTGCCGGGGCATCAACTCCTAAGGCAATCCTTTTAGAAGTTATTGATATAATCAATAGTCATAAACCTTTCAAATCAAATCTTACGAAATTTGATTATCTTAATATAATTTAAAATGGATAGGCAAAAGCTTATCCATTTTATTTTTTTTGACTCTTTCGGTATTCTATAAAACCTTTTAAAAAGGCATTTTTGAAAGATTTTATTTTTATTAATTTTTTATAAGGTTTAATTAATAATTGCTTATCTTCTTTAGATAATTTAAAATATCCAGAAATTAAAGTTAGAACTCTACCTTCAAGGTCAAGGAGCGCATAATTATTTGTACCCCTTAGGATTTTATACATAGCTTCACTAAAGCCTTTGCGTTCTTCTAAAGTCATTTCATCAATAATGTCATTTAACCCTTTTTGAAATTCAAGGCAATCGGGATTTGGTTTACCAAGATACATGAAATTGGTTTTTATTATTTCCCATGAGAATGGGTCATGTTGATAAACGCCTTTTTGATTACTCTTAATAATTAAAACTTTATCAGGAATATTAAAGGTTCTTCCGACTACTGATGAGTCTGGTAGAATTGTTATTACATCTTCTAATATTTGTTTATATTCTGTGCTTTCGTATATTTCCTTGTTTACACCAGGTGAGTCAAAACAGAATACTTTTTTTATTTTCTTTTTTGTGAAAGCACTTGAAACTAATGCAAGATTTCCTCCTTTTGAATGACCACCACATTTTATGTCTTGATAGTCCTCTTGCAAGTTATCAAGATAACTTATTCCTTCAAGTTGTGCAGGAATAAATTTTTTATACATCATATCAAGATTTTCTTTCCACCCAATAATTGTATCATCTGTTCCACTAAAGGCTACAAATATTTCATTGTTTGGTAAATGAAATGTCATTGCACAGAATTGCTTTTCTTCCTCTAAAGATATATCACAAACATAGTTGTCGATGCATATATCCTTAAATCTATTCGATGTTCCTAATAGTTTAAATAAACTGATCATTTTGCTTGGTATAATTAAACCTAGTTTCTCAATTGATGGATTATTTGTAAAATATAATTTTGATAACTGTTCAATTGTTACTTTTGAGTCTTTATTTAATTCCTTTCTGAAATCAATAATTGGTAGTAATCCGAGAATAAAATAATCAATTATGTTAGGAGCATTTTCTTCAAACTTTAAGTCATCTCTCCACTTCATGTACTCAAGAATATTTGTCATATAATCACCTCATTTTTATTTAATAATTTCCTATTTGTATTGATTTTTCAATCGTGATAGGAATAGATTATTTTTTTTACACATTTATAAAATTATTTAAAATTATTACAAATGTGTTTTTATCTAATTATCATAATCTTCTTTTTTTATGATATTGAGCGAAGAATCTTTTTCTACGCCATATCTTGTTATTATTTTAACTTCTTTAACAAATTTGAAACCACACTTTTCTTGTACTCTTTTTGATTGTAAATTATCGTTAAAATGTTCACATGTTATGAAATCTAGTTTAACTTCTTCAAACAAATATTTAATTACTGCTTTAACTGCTTCTGGCATAAACCCTTGGCCCCAGTAGTCCTTAGACAAAACAAAGCCAATTTCACGTCCTTTTTGGAAATTATATTCAGGTATTTTTTTCTCATCATAAAATTCAATTCCCAACGAACCGATAACTTTATTGTTATAAGTAATAGCAAATGTCTTTTTCTCACTTATAAAATTATCGAGAATTTGCTTTGATTTTTCGATATTTTGATGCGGAATCCATCCAGCCATTTGTCCAACTCCATCAACTCTAGCATACTCATAGAAATCATTTAAGTCCTCTAATGTAAATGGTCGTAAAATTAACCTTTCTGTTTTTAGCACGACATTAGAAATGTCTATAAGTTCATTCATATATTCACCTTAATTCTAATGCTATTATATCATACATTATTTTTTTTGTCTATTTATTTAAAAAATATCTATGCACATCTCTATGCATAGATAGTTATTTATTAATTAAATTATTTAAATTTCTTTATGCTCTTAAAAAGCCATTGTGATTTCTCTCTATTGCTTTTAGAATCTTATTTACTTTAGAGTTTATTACTTCATCAGTTAAAGTTTCATTGGCAGTGAAGATTACTTTCAAAGCTATTGATTTTTCATCATCTTTAATTTTATCGCAAACATAAACGTCAAATACTTTAACATCAGATATTATTTTTTTATCAACACTCTTTATTGTTTTAATAATGTCTCCACTAGCAACATCTTTCTTAACAACAATTGCAAGATCACGTTCTACTTGAGGAACTTTTGACACTGGTGTATATAGTTTTATTGGCTCACAATAATTTAAAATATCTTTTAATTTTAATTCCAAACAGTAAACATTTTTTAAATCATGTTCTTGTGCGTATTTTGGATGAAGCATTCCAATAAATCCTATTTCTTTGCCATCAGAAATTAGTTTTGCAGTTCTTAATGGATGCATTTCTGGAATTGTTTCTAGTTTTTCATAATCAAGATTAATTCCTAGTGATTGCATTGCACTATTAATTATTCCTTTCAAAGTAAAGAAATCAGCTTCTTCAACGTTACCTTTCCATTGTGTGCTTGATAAAACTCCTGATAAAGCAATTGCAAGATGTTCTTCTTCAATATATCCAGTTTCGTTTTGATAATATACTTTACCAATTTCATAGAAAGCTGCATTTTTAATTTTTCTATTGAATACGTAACTTACGTTTTCTAATAGACTTGGAAGTAAAGAACGTCGTAATACTTTTCTTTCGTTGCTTATTGGATAAATCAATTCAACATCTTTTCCTTCATCGAATAGATATGTAAATGAATTGTTATTTTCTCTTAGAGAATAATTAATGCTTTCTGTTAATCCTAATGAACATAATTTATGTTTGAGTTGTTTTCTTCTTGTTTGATAGTTAGTTAATTTTCCAGCAAGAGAACTATATGGAAGTGTGGTTGGTAGTTTTTCATATCCATGTATTCTACCAATTTCCTCTACCATATCAGCTTTAATAGATACATCTTTTCTTCTTGATGGTACAGTAACTGTAATTACATCATTAGTTTTTGTTGTTTCAAATTGAAGTCTTTTACATATACTTAATATTTCTTCATTTGTTATTGTAATGCCTAAATAGTTAGATATGTATTGGCTTGTTAATTCAATTTTAACTTCTTGTTCTTCATCGCTTCCTTGATATACATCACCCGAAGTAATTTCGGCGTCACATAAGTCCTTGAATAACTTGCAAGCATGTTTTAAAGCTTGTTGGACACGATTTCTGTCTATACCTTTTTCATATCTTATTGCTGCTTCACTACGTAAATCTAAACGTTTGTATGTTTTTCTGATTGAAATAGGGTCAAATACGGCAACTTCTAAGACAATATCTTTAGTAGTGTTTTCAACTTCTGTGTCTAGTCCACCCATAACACCTGCAATTGCTACTGGTTTTGTGCCATCAGTAATAACTATATCTTCTTGTTCTAAAACTCTTTTATTGCCATCTAGAGTTACAATTTCTTCATTTGTTTTAGCATTTCTTATAACTATTGTTTTTCCTAGCTTTTGGGCGTCAAAAGCGTGTAATGGCTGTCCATATAGCGCTAGGATGTAGTTTGTGATGTCAACTGCGTTATTAATAGGTCTAATACCAAAAGCGATTAGACGCGAAATTAGCCAGTCAGGTGATTTTCTTATTTTAATGTTTTTGATTAGCTTTGCATGATATGTTAAGCATTTATCTGTATCTATTCTTACATTTAAATCATTCTTATCGTTTGCTTCTTCTAACTCAACTTCTGGTAATTTTAAAGGTCTATCAAAGCAGGCACTAACTTCATATCCAACTCCTAACATACTTAACATATCACTTCTGTTAGGAGTTAAACCTAATTCTAAAACATCATCATCAAAATCTAATTCTTTTAATGGGTCAGAACCAGGTACAACGTCTTTTTTGAAATAATAAATTCCATCACTATATTCAGCTGGTACATATTTTTTCTCCATTCCTAATTCTTCAAGTGAACAAATCATACCATATGATTCTACACCACGAATTTTTGATTTCTTTATCTTGAAATCACCTGGAAGTTCAGCACCAACTTTAGCAACGATTACATATAAACCTTCTTTTATGTTTGGAGCTCCACAGACAATTTGTAATACTTCAGTGCCTACATCAACTGTTGTGATATGTAAGTGATCACTATCAGGATGATTAACACATGTGAGAACATGTCCTATTACTAAATTGCTTCCACTTAGAACTCTCTCTACAGATTCTATCTCTGTAGAATATAAACTTAATTTATTTACTATTTCATTTGTACTTAAATCACTTAAGTCAACTAATTCATTTAACCAATTTAATTTTACTCTCATAGTAGCCTCCTAAAATTGCTTTGTGAAACGTGGATCATTGATATAGAAGTTTCTAATATCATCAATTCCAAGTTTCAACATTGTAATTCTTTCAATACCTATACCAAAAGCAAATCCTTGGTATTTTTCAGGATCATATCCTGCCATTTTTAATACATTAGGATGAACCATACCAGCACCTAATATTTCAATCCAACCATTTCCTTTACATAATGGGCATCCTTTGCCACCACACTTAAAACATGTAACATCTACTTCAACACTTGGTTCAGTAAATGGGAAATATGATGGACGGAAACGTACTTTTGTTCCTTTACCTAAAATCTTATCAAATACTTCTGTCAATGTTCCTTTTAAATCAGACATTGTAATATTTTTATCAACTACTAAACCTTCCATTTGCATAAATTGATGTGAATGAGTAGCATCATCATTATCACGTCTATATACTTTTCCAGGGCAAACAACTTTAACAGGTTTACCTTTTTTCTCAAGCATTACACGTGCTTGAACAGGTGAAGTATGTGTACGAAGTAAATTGTTAGGAGTTATATAAAATGTATCTTGCATATCACGTGCTGGATGATCTTTTGGTAAATTCATCATTTCGAAGTTAAATAAATCTTCTTCAATTTCTGGACCTTCAGCAATTTCATAGCCCATTCCAATAAAGATATCCTCTAACTCTTCAACAGTTTTAGATAATACGTGCATACTACCTTCAAGCATTTCTTTTCCAGGTAACGTAACATCAATTTCTTCGCTTGCTAGTTTTTTGTTTACTTCTTCTTCTTTAATTTCATTTAATCTAGCATTAACTGTTTCTTCAACTTTCTGTTTGAAAGCATTAACTCTTTGACCTACATCTTTTTTCATATCAACAGATAATTCTTTCATTTTTGACATTATCTCAGATATAGGACTCTTTTTACCTAAGAATTCAGCTTTACTCTCATTTAATTCATTAACATTTTTGCTATCTTTAATCTTTTTAATAGCATTTTCTTGTAACTTTTCAATCTTTTCAAGTATTGCATTAAGCATCTTTTTTTCCTCCTTGTAAAATAAAAGCCTTAGGACAAATCCTAAGGACGAATAATCGCGGTACCACCTTAATTTATAATTAATAATATTATTAATTACACACTCATAACCTATTAACGCTAGGAAACGTGCTCTATTAAAGCAACTCAATTAGTGAATTCATAATATTTTTCTTACTTAGTTTCACCAAACCTAAGCTCTCTACAAAGACAAATATAATTACTACTCTAATGTCAACGATTTATTTATACTATTATTATACAACTTATTATCTTTTCTTTCAAGGAATTTTTGTATAAATTGATTATAAATATACTTATTAGATAAAAATTCCCATAAATATTAAGAAAAACACTTTATGTGATTTTATAATAATCTATTAGAACCAACAGTACTCGCTACAAGCTATAGCAAAAAGTATAGAGAAACATATACCCATTTCAGATATATATAATAAATTCCACCAGCCACTAAGTGAAGTCAAGTTAGTTCCAATTATAATTGCAGAAATTATAATGAAAAAGAAGAAGAATGTCAAGAAAATAGCGTATATCCCTCTCCTTCTTCGTCTTTAAAATAACATAAATAAGAATTAATTATGATCACAACAATAACTGGTATAGAAAAAACTACACATAGAAATAAAGGTTTATTTGCAATAAAATCAGCAAATAATATTATTAGTGTTAGTAAAACAAAAAGCAAATAGTTTGCCAAACGGAAAAAAAGAATTTCTTTCTTTAAAAAATCAATCACTATTGATATAGATATTAACTTCCATAAAGCCACAATAATAATTATCAAAACTTTTCTTTGTGTAAAAGTATTATCTAGTTTACATATATGATTATAGCCAATGTATGATAGAATAATTGGTATTAATACCATTACTATAGATAATAAAATTTTTAATGACATTAAGAAAAAAGACTTAAATTCTCTTAATCTCTTTTTAGAAATATCTTTTTGCATACTTATCCATTCTTTTATTAATGCTTTTAGTTTATTGTAAGTGACATTATCATTATTCTTTTTTGAACTATTTAGCGCTGATTGATAATAAATATTATTAGCAAAATCTTTTGATTGATTTAATAATTTATACATTTTTCTTATTGATTAACTATAATTAATATAAAACTTGTTAAACTACTCTTTAACTATCCAATTGTATTCTATTTCAAGAATATACCCTTGTTTCATTGTTCCTCTTGGTGTAGATGAATAAACACCAAGTGAAGTTTGCCATTTTGAGATTTTGTTTTCGTAATCATAAAGGATCTCACTATTATGTCTATATGAGCAACCAATTCTTCCACCAACACTAGTGCTGCCTACAAATAAAATCACTGACATAAAATGTCTGTCAAAATAAAAAATTTAATTAATCTTGTCATTTCATAAAATTATACTCCTTTTCAAAATTAAATTTTGATCTGTGCATATTATACACCCCTCCCCCGACGCAATTTGTCAACATTTAGTTTATTTTGTCATTGACAATTATTTTAAGCAAAGAAACGCAAAAAAAGCCCTATATGAGTATTCATACAGGGATATTTGTTAACTATTCAACAAAACTAATGATTGCCATTGGAGCATTGTCTCCACGTCTAGGCATAGTTTTTAGAACTCTTGTATAACCACCATTACGGTCTTTATATTTAGGAGCTAACTCCTTAAATAATTTTTGAATTGCATAAGTTTCTTCATCTACTTTTTCAAATCTAATCATTTTTGCAGCTTGGCGAATTGCAGCTAAGTCATTTTCACCTTTTTTGCCTAATGTTATCATTTTATCAGCAAGTCTTTGAAGTTCTTTTGCCTTATACAATGTAGTTTCGATCTTTTCATTTATAATAAGGTCAGTAATTAAATCTCTTAAAAGAGCTTTTCTTTGACTAGAGTTACGACCTAATTTACGATAACCTAATGACATTTTTTTCCTCCTGTGTATTAATCGATATCATCATCGTCTGTAGTATCATCATCATAAAAGTCATCAGCATCGTCAGTATCATCAAAGATATCAACGCCGCCATCTCCATCATATTGATGTTTAAAGCTTAATCCTCTTTCATGAAGTTTCATGCTTACTTCTTTCAATGATTTACGACCTAGATTTCTAACTCTCATCATTTCTTCTTCAGTTTTTTGAGTTAAGTCGCCTAATGTATTTAAGCCAGCTCTCTTCAAGCAATTGAATGAACGAACTGATAAGTCAAGTTCTTCAATTCTAGTTTCGTATTTTTTATTTACAACTTTTTCTTCTTGTTCATACATGTAATCTTCTTTACTTACCATTTGGTTAAGTTCAGTAAAGATTTGGAAATGTTCAATTAAGAATTTTGATGCGAGTGAAACAGCATCTGTTGGTTTGATTGAATCGTTTGTCCAAACTTCCATAGTTAACTTGTCGAAAGATACATCTTCATCTAAACGTGTTTTTTCAACGTTATAGTTTACGCGTGTAATAGGTGTATAAATTGAGTCAATCGCAATTCTATCAACATATAAATTATTGTTATCATCACGACAATAGATTTTGTTTTCATCAGCACATACATATCCGATACCACGTTTAGCATAGAATACAGCTTTAAATTTTGCACCTTTTGAAAGAGTAGCAATTACTTGATCAGGGTTAACAACAGTTAGTAAATTTGAATGATCGACTAAGTCACCAGCTGTTACAACACCTTCGCCTTCTTTATAAACGCTAAGTTCATAAATTTCTTCTTGTGCTTTTGGCATTGGTTTATATAATAATTCATCATCTATTTTAAATATAACTTTTTTCAAATTTAATACGATACCTGTTACGTCTTCTCTAACTTTATCTAGAGCCATAAACTCATGTGCAACACCTTCAATATTCATTGCTACAATTGCAACACCAGGCATTGAAGATAGAAGAACTCGACGAAGAGCATTTCCAAGAGTTAACCCAAATCCTCTTTCTAGCGGTGAGATTACAAATTTTGCATAAGTATTCCCCTCATTGCCATTCTCAACTGTAATTTGAGGTTTAATAAATTCGAATTTTCTCATTCGCATCCTCCTTATAATATTTTAATTGATTATCCTTAATAGGATTATCCTCTAGGTTTCTTAGGTGGACGGCATCCATTGTGAGGAATAGGTGTAACGTCTCTAATAGATGTAATTTCTAGTCCAGCTACTTGTAATGATCTAATTGCAGCTTCTCTACCAGGACCAGGTCCTTTAACAGAAACTTCAACTTTTACAACACCAGCATCCATTGCTGCTTTTGCACATGCTTCAGAAGCTTGGCTAGCTGCGAATGGTGTAGATTTTTTACTACCTTTAAATCCTAATGCACCAGCACTGCTCCAAGAAATTGCATTTCCTTCAGGATCAGTGATTGTAACAATAGTATTATTGAATGTTGAATGGATATGAGCAAGTCCGGCAGGAACGCTCTTTTTAATTTTACGTTTACGAATTTTACGAGCCATTGTTTAGCCTCCTATTTCTTCTTGTTAGCTACAGTCTTAGCTTTACCCTTACGAGTACGTGCATTACATCTAGTATTTTGTCCTCTTACAGGAAGTCCTTTACGATGACGAATACCTCTGTAGCATCCAATTTCCATTAATCTTTTTATATTCATTGCAACTTCACGACGTAAATCACCTTCAACTTTGTAAGCAGCAACTTCACGTCTAATTGCGGCAAATTCTTCTTCTGTTAAATCTTTAACGCGTTTATCTTCACTAACATTTGCTTTTTTTAAAATTTCACTTGCTGTTGGTCTACCAATTCCATAAATGTATGTAAGAGAAATTACGACTCTCTTATCACGAGGAATATCAACACCAGAAATACGTGCCATAACTAAGCCTCCTAATTATCCTTGTCTTTGTTTATGTTTGGGATTGCTACAGATAATCATAACTCTCCCGTGTCTTTTTATAACTTTGCATTTATCGCATATTGGTTTTACAGATGGTCTAACCTTCATTTTAATCCTCCTTATTAAACCTTTTTAGGTCAAATGAGTATTTAACTTATCTTATTTATCACGATAAGTAATACGTCCACGTGTTAAATCGTATGGTGACATTTCTACAGTTACTTTATCACCTGGTAAAATGTATATGAAGTTCATACGGATTTTACCAGAAACGTGGGCGACTATTTGATGTCCGTTTTCCAAAGTCACTCTAAAGATAGAGTTTGGAAGGGCATCTGTAACTGTTCCTTTCATTACAATGACATCACTTTTAGACATTAACTATCCTCCTCAACTGTTAGTATCTTATACCCATCTTCAGTTATCAAAATTGAATGTTCAAAATGGGCGCTATCACTATGATCAGCTGTAACTGTTGTCCAGTCATCAGCTAATATCCTAACATAATGCTTTCCTGCATTAACCATTGGTTCAATTGCAAGGGTCATGCCAGGTTTTAAAATTGGTCCATGTCCAGCTTCTCCATAATTAGGAATTGCAGGATCTTCGTGTAAATTGCGACCAACTCCATGGCCTGTAAAATCTCTTACAACACTATAGCCATGTGCATTTACATAACTCTCAATAGCATGAGAAATATCTGATAATCTATTTCCGGGTTTGGCCATTTCTAATCCTTTATAAAGGGATTCTTTAGTAACTCTCATAAGTCTCTTACGATGTTCACTAACATTTCCAACCCCATGTGTCATCGCACTATCGCCGTGATATCCTTTATAACAAGCACCGATATCAACAGAGATAATATCACCATCTTTTAAGATGGTATTCTGCTTTGGAATACCATGGATAACAACATTGTTTATAGAGGCACATATTGAGCCTGGGAACCCGTTATATCCTTTAAATGAAGGAGTTGCTCCACAAGCTCTAATTGTCTCTTCAGCAATCTTATCTAGTTCTAAAGTAGAAATTCCAGGGCGAATAGCTTCTTTAACTTTTCTATGAGCTAAAGCAGTAATTCTTCCAGCTTCTATCATTAATTCTATTTCACGATTACTTTTTATTGTTATCATTTAAAATTCTCCTAATTCTTTTTTGATTTTCTCAAAAATTTCATTAATTTCACCAATTCCATCAACATTCTTAACTATATTTTGAGCCTCATAATAATCTAAAACAGGTTTTGTTTTTTCATAATAAACGCTCAATCTATTTTTAATTGTTTCTTCAGAATCGTCAGGTCTTTGGATTAATGTAGAACCACATTCATCGCATATTCCTTCAACCTTTGGTTTATTAAAAGAAACATGATATGATGCACCGCATTTAGTACAAGTACGACGTCCTGTAATTCTTTCAATTAGGAAATTATCATCTACTGAAACATTTATAACAGCATCAAGTTTAATTCCTAAATCTTTAAGAATTTTATCAAGTTCTTCTGCTTGAGCAAGATTACGTGGATAACCATCAAGAAGGAATCCATTCTCACAATCTTTCTCACTTAATCTTTCTCTAACTAGTTTATTTGTTACAGAATCAGGCACAAGTTTACCTTGATCTATATAACTTTTTGCTTCAATACCAGTAGGTGTTTTTTCAGAAATTGCTTTACGGAACATATCTCCTGTAGAAATATGTTTAATGTTATATGCTTCTTTAATTAATGCTGCTTGTGTACCTTTACCAGCACCAGGAGCACCCATAATAAGTAAACGCATATATACACTCCTTATTCCATAAAGCCACGATATTGTTTTTCTTCAGCTGCAGTTTTGATTTGTTTTGCAGTTTCAATTGCGATACCAACAACGATAATTAATCCTGTTCCACCAACTTGTACAGATGTTGGTAAATCAAAGATTTTTGAAATGATAATTGGTAATGCAGCAAGTACAGCTAGATAAGTTGCACCAATAACATTTACTTTAAACAATACACGTGAAATATATGATTTTGTTTCTTCTCCTGGACGAACACCAGGAATATTTGCAGATTGCTTTTGTAAGTCATCAGCCATTTTTTCTGGGCTCATTTGTAAGAATGAGTAGAAGAATGTGAATAACACAATTAGAATAATATATACAGTAAATCCAATAGGTCTAGATGTATTAAAGATTGCGTCTAATACATTTCTAGCACTTGAACTACTACTTAAGAATCCTGCAATAGTAGTTGGAATACTCATTAGTGTTGATGCAAAAATAACAGGAATAACAGAAGCAGAATTTAATTTAATAGGAATATTAGAATCATTTCTTCCTCTGAATGTTGCTGCATTAGATCTATTTGCATATTGAATAGGAATTTTTCTTTGAGCAGCTTCCATAAATACAACACCAATGATTATAACTAACATAAGTAAAATAACACCTATGAAAATAAACACTTGAGCAACACCAGCATCATCAGCTAATAGATATTTAGATACTAATGCATCAATCATATCTGGATAACTAGCAACGATACCAACAACGATCATAAGTGATGTTCCATTACCAACACCTTTTGCAGTAATTAAATCTGCAAGCCATAAGACAAATGCTGTACCAGCAGTCATAACAATTGCCAAATAGATATATGTCATTGCTCCACTAGGAGTTCCAACACCAAAGAATAAATCGTTCTGAGAAACAGAAACACCTAAAACGATAGTCAATGCTTGAACAAATCCAAGACCAATTGCTAAATACTTAGTTAAAGTATTAAGTTTTTGTTTTCCTTCTTCTCCTTCTTCACTCCATTCTTTAAGGGCAGGGATAATATCCATTTGTAATAATTGTACAACGATAGAAGCAGTAATATAAGGAGTAACTCCTAATGCAACAATTGAGAAATTAGATAAAGCTCCACCACTGAAGATATCTAAGAATCCAAACATTGTACCACTACTAGTTAGTTGTTGTACATTTTCATATCTAATATATGGAAGTTGAACAAAATATCCCAATCTGTAAATAAATAGGATTAGAACTGTGAAGGCAAAGCCAAGCCATAATTTTTTGTTCTTTAATACCATATTAGATTACCTCTATGCTTCCACCAGCTTCAACGATTGCTTTCTCTGCTGATTTAGAAAACTTATGTGCTTTAACAACTAGATTCTTTTCTAGTTTTCCATTTCCTAAAATCTTAACTAATTTTGTTCCTTTTTTGATTAAGCCTTTTTCAACTAGTACTTCAGGAGTTACTACTTGACCAGCTTGGAAACAATCACAAGCGAAATCTCCAACGTTAATTACAGTATATTCAACTCTATTAACATTTGTAAATCCACGTTTAGGAATACGTTTGAATAATGGAGTTTGTCCACCTTCATAAGCAGGACGAACACCACCACCACTACGAGAATTTTGACCTTTATTTCCTCTTCCACTTGTTTTACCATGTCCACTTCCAGTTCCACGGCCAACACGTTTACGAGAATGTCTAGCTCCATCAACAGGCTTCAATGTATGCATTTGTAATAATGTAACTTCTTTTTCGTTCATTATAGCCTCCTACTCTACAACTACTTCTACCAAGTGAGCAACTGTAGCAACCATACCTCTGATTGCATCATTGTCAGGTTTAGTAACTGTTTGATTAATTTTAGATAAGCCAAGTGCTTTTAAAGTTTTAGCTTGATTTGGTTTACGTCCATGAGCACTTTTAACTAACTTAATTGTAATTGTTTTTTCATTTGCCATAATTATTACCCCAAAATGTCCTTTGGATCAAGTCCTCTAATTTCAGCAACTTGTTCAACTGTTCTTAATTGAGAAAGACCAGTTATTGTAGCTCTAACGATATTAATAGGTGTGCTTGAACCTAATGATTTTGATAAAATATTTTGAATTCCAGCAAGTTCAACAACGGCACGAACAGGTCCTCCGGCGATTACACCAGTTCCATCAGGAGCAGGTTTTAAGAATACTTTTCCAGCACCCCATACACCAGTAATTTCATGAGGAATAGTTGTGTTGATAATTGGAACATAAACTAAATTCTTTTTAGCATCTTCTACAGCTTTGCTGATAGCATCAGGAACTTCGATTGCTTTTCCTGTTCCTAAGCCTACGCGACCTTTTTTGTCGCCGACAACAACAACTGCGCTGAAACGGTATCTACGACCACCTTTTACAACTTTTGTAACATGGTTAATACTGACAACACGTTCTTCAAATTCTTTTTCAACAACAGCTTCTTCTTTTTTATTTTGCTTTTTGTTTTCTTTATCTTGACGCATCATTAACCTCCTAGAACTCTAATCCTGCTTCACGAGCGCCTTCAGCTAAAGCTTTAACACGACCATGATATAAATATCCACCACGATCAAATACTACAGCTTTAATTGAAAGTGCTAAAGCTCTTTTGGCAACTAATTCGCCAACTTTTTTAGCAGCTTCGATATTAGATCCATTTTCTAATTTTAATTCTTTATCATTTGATGAAGCACTAACTAATGTACAATGTTTTGAATCATCAATGATTTGGGCATAAATGTGTTGATTAGATCTGAACACATTTAAACGAGGTAAAGTAGATGTTCCAACAACGTTCTTACGAACTCTTAAATGACGTTTTTGACGCGAAACATTACGCGATTTTTTTGTAACCACTACCTACACGCTCCCTTCTATTTAGATTTCTTTCCTTCTTTACGACGGATGATTTCATCCTTGTAACGAATACCTTTGCCTAAGTAAGGTTCTGGTCCTCTAACTGCTCTAACTTCAGCAGCGAATTGACCAACTACTTGTTTGTTATATCCTTCGATAGTAATTTCAGTAGCTGAAGTTGCATTAACTTTAACGCCTTCAGGAATTTGTAGTGGAACTGGATGAGAGTATCCAGCATTAACTACTAATACTTTATCGCTTTCTTTAACAAACTTATAACCAACGCCTTCAACGACTAATGTTTTCTTGAAACCATTTGAAACACCTTCAACCATATTGTGGATAAGTGCTCTTGTAGTTCCATGAAGAGCTTTCATTCTAATAGAATCATTAGGGCGTGTAACATGAACATGTCCATCTTTAACTTCAATTTTCATTTCAGGAGCGAATGTATAAGATAACTCACCTTTAGGTCCAGTTACTTTAACAAAATTTCCTTCTTGAACATCAACTGTAACATTTGGATTTATAACAATTAGTTTATTACCTATTCTTGACATAGTTAAGCCTCCTACCAAACATAAGCCATGACTTCGCCACCTATTTTTAATTTACGGGCTTCTCTATCAGTCATAACTCCATTTGATGTTGAAACGATTGCGATTCCTAAGCCATTGAATACTTTAGGCATATCTTCAGCTTTAGCATAAATTCTTAAGCCAGGTTTAGATATACGAGTTATACCTTTGATAACTCTTTCTTTTTTATCTGTATATTTCAATGTAACAAGAATATATTTTTCCATTCTATGATTCTTTAATTCTCTTTCAAGAACTTCGTAACCTTGGATATATCCTTCTTTTTTGATAACTTCTAATATTTCTAATTTTGTTTTTGATACTGACATTTCAACTTTTTCGTGTTTAGCTTGGTTAGCATTACGAATACGAGTAAGCATATCAGCAATTGGATCAGTCATTCCCATAATTAGACTCCTTCCTACCAGCTTGATTTAGTAACGCCAGGGATTTGTCCCTTGTACGCTAATTCTCTAAAGCATAAGCGGCATAATTTAAATTTACGATATACTGCATGAGGACGTCCACAGCGTTCACATCTTGTATATTCTCTTACCTTAAATTTAGGTGTGCGTTTGTTTTTAATTTTTAGTGATGTTTTAGCCATATTAAGTCTCCTTTACTTTTTAAATGGCATTCCCATTAGTTTTAATAATTCACGGCCTTCAATATCATTTTTAGCAGTAGTTACAATAACAATATCCATACCACGAACTTTTAATACTTTATCGAAATTGATTTCTGGGAAAATCAATTGTTCTTTTACACCTAGTGTGTAATTTCCACGACCATCAAATGAATCTTTGCTTAAGCCACGGAAGTCACGAACACGTGGAAGTGCGATTGAAACAAGTTTATCGAAAAACTCATACATTCTTTCACCACGTAGAGTTACTTTACAACCAATTGCAACACCTTCACGAAGTTTGAAAGCAGCGATTGATTTTTTAGCTTTTGTAATAATAGGTTTTTGACCAGTGATTGCTTTAATATCATCAACTGCAGCATCTAATACTTTAGAATTAGTGATTGCATCACCAACACCCATATTAACAACTATTTTTTCAATCTTAGGAACTTGCATAACAGATTTATAACCAAAAGTTTTCATTAACTCAGGTTTAACGTTCTCATTATAATTAGCTAATACTCTATTCATAATTACTTATCTAGTTCCTTTCCGCTTTTAATTGAATAACGAACCTTTTTGCCTTCGCTATTTAATTTATAGCCAATTCTTGTTGCTTGACCTTTGCCATCAACGATTTCGTAATACATAACGTTAGAAATAGCAATAGGAGCTTCCTTTTGAATAATTCCACCATCAGGATATTCATTATTAGGACGAGTGTGACGACTAACTTTATTAACGCCTTCAACAACGACCTTTTGTTCTTTTACATAAACTTTTAATACTTTACCAGTAGTACCTTTAGCATTACCAGCAATTACTTGTACTGTATCACCTTTTTTAATAAACATAGTACCCTCCTTATAGAACCTCAGGAGCTAAAGAAATAATCTTCATGAAATCTTTGTCACGTAATTCACGAGCAACAGGTCCAAAAATACGAGTACCTTTTGGAGTTTTATCATCACGAATGATTACGGCAGCATTATCATCAAATTTGATATAGCTTCCATCTTTTCTTCTTAAACCGCTCTTTGTTCTAACGATAACAGCTTTAATAACGTCACCTTTTTTTACTAATCCACCAGGAGTTGCTGATTTAACAGTTGCTACAATGATGTCTCCTACGTTAGCATATTTACGTCTAGTTCCGCCTAAAACCTTAATTGTTAAGATTTCTTTTGCACCAGAGTTGTCAGCTACTTTAAGTCTAGATTCTTGTTGTATCATAAATTAGCCTCCTTATAGTTGTACAGCTCTTTCAACAATTTCAACCAAACGGAATTTTTTAGTTTTAGATAGTGGTCTAGTTTCCATAATCTTAACTTTATCTCCCATTTTAGCTTCGTTGTTTTCATCATGAGCAGTAAACTTCTTTGAATATTCAACGCGCTTACCATATAATGGATGTTTGCGATATGTAGTAACTAATACTTTAATAGTTTTTTCTTCTTTAATTGAAACAACTTGTCCAATATAAACTTTACGACTATTTCTTTCCATAGAGAGCCTCCTTAGTTATTAGCATGAGCACGTTCGTTTAAAACTGTTTTCATACGTGCTATAGCTTTCTTTGCTTTTTTAATTCTGTCTGTGTTCTCTAATTTTCCAACTGCAGATTGAAAGCGTAAATTAAACAATTCTTTCTTTAAGTTTTCGATATTGTTTAAGATAGTGGCATCATCTAATTTTCTAATTTTTTGCATTTCAGTTTCTTTTTTAACTTCTTTTTTAGATGCTTCTTTTTTCATTTCTTTTTTAGCCATTATTCTTCACCACTTTCTTTGGTAATAATCTTTGTTGCAACAGGTAATTTATGCATAGCTAATCTTAAAGCTTCACGAGCAACAGCTTCGCTAACTCCACCGATTTCAAACATAACTGTTCCTTTTTTTACAACAGCAACATATCCGTCAGGAGTACCTTTTCCGCCTCCCATACGAACTGCAAGAGGTTTTTTAGTTTGAATCATGTGTGGGAATATTCTAATCCATACACTACCTTCACGCTTCATATAACGTGTCATTGCAATACGTGCTGCTTCTATTTGAGCTGCAGTAATCCATGATCCTTCTTGTGATTGTAAACCATACTCACCAAAATCTACTTTTTTAGCTCCTTTTGCTTTACCTTCATAACTAACGCGATGAGGTCTACGGAACTTTGTTCTCTTAGGCATTAACATAATTATTTAGCCTCCTTAGTGTGTTTTTTAGCAGGTAAAACTTCTCCTTTGCAGATCCAAACTTTAACACCTAATTTACCATATGTTGTATTAGCTTCAGCTACAGCATAATCAACATCAGCTCTTAAAGTGTGTAGTGGAACTGTTCCTTCACTGTATCCTTCTCTACGAGCCATTTCTGCTCCGCCTAAACGACCAGAGATAGAAGTTTTGATACCTTTTGCTCCTGCTTTCATAGCATCTTGAATAGCTTTCTTTTGAACTCTACGGAATGAAGCTCTGTTTTCAAGTTGTTTTGCAATGTTACGAGCAACTAATGTTGCATCAGTATTTGGATTTGCAATTTCAACAACTGATAAATAGAAAATCTTTCCAGTCATTTTTTGTAATAATTGAACTAAGCCATTTTTATTGCTTCCTTCTTTACCAATGATAAAACCAGGTTTTACAGTGTAAAGAGTTAACATAACTTTTGTCTTTGTTCTTTCGATTTCAATTTTAGAAATTCCATGATCGTTTGAACCTTTTTGGTCTTCACGTCCTGTTGGAAGTTCTTCATAATATTTATAAACAGCTTTACGAATCTTAATGTCTTCTTGTAATAAATCGGCTACTTCTTTTTTATTAGCATACCATTTAGATTCCCAATCTTTAATGACGCCTATACGTAAGCCTATTGGATTAACTTTTTGACCCATACAATCCTCCTAATTCTTCTCTGCAAGAACAATTGTAATATGACTTGTTCTCTTTAATAATCTGTCAGCACTTCCCTTGGCTCTAGGTAAAAATCTTTTCATTGTAGGTCCTTCGTTTACGTAAGCTTCTTTAATATAAAGATTTTCCTTTACCATATGTAGGTTATTTACAGCATTTGCAGCAGCAGATGTTAATACTTTTCCGATTGCAACACTTGCAGCGTTTGGTGTAAGTCTTAGAATAGCAGATGCTTCGCTTGCACTCTTGCCTCTTACTAAGTCAATAACTAATCTAGCTTTACGAGGAGTAACGCGAACTGTTTTGGCAGTGCATTTTGCAGTTTTAATTTCTTCCATTATTCATGCCTCCTTAATTAGCTTTCTTGTCTTTACCGTGTCCACGGTAAGTTCTTGTTGGAGCAAATTCTCCAAGTTTATGACCAACCATATCCTCAGTTACATATACTGGAATATGTACTTTTCCATTATAAACAGCGATTGTACGTCCAATAAATTCAGGGAATATTGTTGAACGACGTGACCATGTTTGGATAACTTTTTTATTTGATTCGTTTTGAGATTGGACCTTTGCCATTAAATGCTCATCGCAGAAAGGACCTTTTTTAAGTGAACGTGCCATTATTTATTCCCCTTTCTAACCATTACGACGACGAATAATCAAGTCGTTAGATTTTTTCTTATGTTTACGTGTCTTTAATCCAAGAGCAATCTTACCCCAAGGAGTAAGTGGTGCTTTTCTACCAACAGGAGTTCTACCTTCACCACCACCATGAGGGTGATCGTTAGGGTTCATAACTGAACCACGAACTGTAGGATTAATTCCCATATGACGAGTTCTACCAGCTTTACCAATGTTAACATTCATATAATCTGCATTTCCAACCTCACCGATTGTTGCACGACAATTTCCTAGAATCTTACGCATTTCACCACTAGTTAATCTAATGATAACATATTTGCCTTCACGACCTAAGATTTGAGCGCTAGCACCAGCAGATCTAACTAATTGTCCACCATGTCCGCGATATAACTCGATATTATGAATTACTGTACCAACAGGGATTTTCTCAAGAGGTAATGCATTACCTGTACGAATATCTACGTTTTCACCAGATAAAATTTTATCGCCAACTTTGATTCCTTTTGGTTGTAAAATGTATCTCTTTTCACCATCTGCATAGTTAACTAAGCAAATGTTTGCTGATCTATTTGGATCATATTCAATTGTAGCAATTGTTCCAACGATATCATCTTTGTTACGTTTGAAATCGATGATACGATATTTTCTCTTAGCACCGCCGCCTTGATGACGAACAGTAATTCTACCAGTGTTATTACGGCCACCATTTTTAGCTAATGGAGCAAGTAAACTTTTTTCAGGTTTATTTGTTGTAATTTCTTCATTAACTAAAGTCGACATATTACGACGGCCGTTAGTTGTTGGATTATATTTTTTAATAGCCATTTTAATCCTCCTAAATCTCGAATACGTCTAGAGTAGAACCTGCTGCTAGAGTAACGATTGCTTTATGAACCGCTGGCAAGTAACCTTCATAGCGGCCCATCTTGTGTGGTTTCTTTCTAACGTTAATAATTTTAACACTTTCAACTTTTATATTTTTAGATTTAAAAATTTCTAAAATTGCATTTTTAATTTCTATTTTGTTAGAGCCTTTACTAACTTCAAAAGTATATTTATTTTGTTCAGCTAGTTTAGTTGTTTTTTCAGTAATGATTTGTTTAATTATAATATCGTAAGGATTTTTCATTATTTTAATTCCTCCTCATATTTCTTAACAGCAGCTTCTGTTAATACATAAGTAGTTCCATTAATTAAATCATAAACACTTAAATGATTGTATGTTTGTACATATGCATTTGGAACATTGTTTGAAGCACAAGTTAATTCTGGATTTTCTTCTGCAAGAACAACGATAACTTTTTCACTAACTTTTAATGCATCTAATACCTTAACAAATTCTTTTGTTTTAATGCTTTCTAATTTGATTTCATCAACAACTACTAAGCTGTTATTTGCTAATCTATTTGATAATAAAACTTTCTTTGCAAGTCTTACTACTTTCTTGTTTACTTTAACTGCATAGCTTCTTGGTTTAGGACCGAATACAGTACCACCACCACGCCATTGTGGAGCTCTAATAGTTCCTTGACGAGCACGTCCTGTACCTTTTTGTCTCCAAGGTTTTCTTCCACCGCCGCTTACTTCGCTACGGCCTTTTGTACAATGTGTTCCTTGTCTTTTAGCTGCTCTTTCAGCATTAACAACATCGTATACAACTTGCATATTAGGTTCAACACCAAAGATTTCTTCTGCTAAAGTTAAATCTTTAACAACTGTACCTTCTTGGTTTAATACTTTTATAGTAGGCATATTTTATTCTCCTTTCTACACTAAAGCAGCAGGGTTAATTGGTTGCTCTTTTGCTTTTGAAGCATTAGAAATCATAACATATGATTTTTTAGCACCAGGAACATTACCCCTTACTAAAATGATATTTTTTTCTACGTCAACTTTGACGATTTGTAAGTTTTGAATTGTAACTTGTTCTCCACCTAATCTACCAGGCATTTTCTTATTCTTGAAAATTCTTGCTGAGTCGATTGATCCCATTGAACCAGTTCCACGATGATAACCAGAACCGTGAGCCATAGGTCCTCTATGGAAGTTATGACGTTTGATAACACCTGCATAACCTTTACCTTTGCTTGTTCCAGTAACATCTACTATTTCACCTTCAGTGAATATATTTACTTTAACCTCTTGGCCTGCTTTGAAGACTAACATTTCATCTCCAGCGATTTCTTTAATGAAGCGCTTAGGATTTGTATTAGCTTTTTGTGCATGCTTAATTTGTGCTTTAGAAGAATTCTTTTCTTTAGCATCTGCGAAACCTAATTGAACTGCGTTATAACCATCAGTTTCAACTGTCTTAACTTGTAGCACAACGTTTGGTTCAGCCTGAACAATAGTAACAGGAATTAAATCACCTTGTGCTGAGAAAATTTGAGTCATTCCAATTTTTCTACCTAAGATTCCTTTAGCCATGAGTTTTCACCTCCTATATACTCATTATTTAAGAATGATTTCTACACCTACAGGAATTTCAAGATGTACTAACGCATCCATTGTTTTTGGTGTAGTTTCAACTATATCGATTAAACGTTTGTGAGTTCTTCTTTCGAATTGTTCACGACTATCTTTGTCTTTATGTGGTGAACGAATAATAGTGAAGACTTCTTTTTCAGTTGGTAGTGGAATAGGACCAGATACTTTAGCACCTGTCTTCTTCGCAGCTTCAACGAACTTTCTTGCAGCTTCATCGATTAGTCTGTGATCATAAGAAACTAATTTAATTCTTAATGCTTTGTTTGCCATGTTTTTCCTCCTTCGCATCATTTAAAATGTAGCTTGGCTCCATACGAATTACCTGATAACAAGGGTCTTGGCAACGCGCCCGTGTGTATCAGCAACCTCGCATATCTCGGCCTGTTTATAACCTTATGTATTATACTACAAACCTTAATTAAAGTCAATCTTTTTTTACACTTTTTTCTTTTTATTTTTAGTATAGCTTAAAATATACCTAAGAAGACAAAAAAAGCGACCAAATTACTGCCAATTTAATCGCTAGTTTATATCAATTTCTTTTATCAATTATCTTCGTTGTAGGAAAATTTTTTTTATTAAATTCATCCAAAACATGATAATTTTTTGCTCCTTTTTTAGAAGCCTTATTATTTCTTCGAATATTACATTTTAATTTTATAGATCCATTTATATGAAACTGATAAACTTGATTAGTAATATATATTTCTTTACATTCTTTTCTTCTTATTGCATAAACAAACTTTGATGTGTAGAACATTACTTGATCGCCAATAAAGGATATTTTATATACCTCTTTATATATAGGAGCAAATGTGACTATGCATATTCCAACAAATACACCTACCGCAAATAAATATATTAGAAAAGTCCTCAGTTTACTTACTTTATACAAAGCTATCATATCAGCTATCATATAAAGTGCAATTAATGCTAATGCATTTAAAAAGAAAATAAATATTTCTTTTAAAATTTTATATTTTCGAGGAACTCTTAAGTTCTTCACTCTTGTCATTTTTTAAATTATTTTCTTTGAATATTATGATACAAATCTTGAACATCATCTATATCATCAAGAAGTTCTTCGAAGTGATGGAATTTTCTCATTCCTTCATCATCTAATTCAACGTAGTTTTGAGGAATCCATGTAGTTTCATCTTCATCAAATTCGATCTCACCAAATGCACCAGTTAAGGCATCGCGAACCTTTGTATATGAACTTTGTGGAGCATATACAGTTACATATTCTTCATCTAATTCTACATCTTTAACTTCTACATCTGCCATCATTAATGCTTCTAGTACTTCTTCATCTGTATGACCTTTAAATGTAAATACCGCTAGATTGTCAAACATATATGATACACATCCAGATACACCCATTTTAAATCCTGCTCTTCCGAAAGCAGTTTTTACAGCTGTATAAGTTCTATTAACATTGTCTGATAAGCAGTCAACCATAACCATACAGTTATTAGGACCATATCCTTCATATCTTACAAAGTTATAAGCTTCACCGATTCCACCTTTAGCTTTCTCGATAGCTCTTTTTATAACATCTGCTGGAATGTGCTCTTTTTTAGCTCTTTCGATTTCTTTTTTTAATGATTGGTTAAGCTCTGGATCTGGGACACCACTCTTTGCTGCCACATAAATTGCTCTTCCAAATTTTGCATTTTGTTTACTTTTAATTGCTGCTGTCTTGGCCATTGAAGCAGCACGTACCTCATGTGCTCTTCCCATAATTGTTTTCTCCTTTGCTTCATAAAGTATTTTTAGTATAACTATTATAACACACTATTATTAAAAAATAAATATATTTATGTATTTTTTTTAAAAAAACACTATATTTACTTTTATTTAAATAATTTTCCCAAAGTAAAAGGCCTATTTTTAGGCCTTTACCACTTTCTTTTTAGAAACATTTGTATTTTTTCGAGAATTTCTTTTCCATAACCACTTAAATTATAATCTGTTTTTGATCTCTTAGTGGGGGTTTTTAAGTAATTAGGTAACTCTTTATACATCTTTGATAATCTTTCAAGGAAATCATCAACATCATATTTTGACACTACTTAAAATGTGAACGCTGCTCCACAAATAACTAATAGAATAAATAAAACAAGAATAAATGCATATCTTCCACTTGCATTCCATCCGCCGCCGCAGCAAGGATTAACATTGTTACAGTTTCCCATACTCACACCACCTTTCACTTTTATTGTATGAATATATCTGTATTTGGTTCATATATTTCATATTTTTATTTTAAGTTTAATAAATTTATAATATAAAGGAGATGGGAAAAGTATTAACTCATTTAATGATTTTACAAATGTAAATTATAAAGAAATGTCTTCACTTCTTCAAAGTCTATCTCCTTTAGAATTTGGAACTATAGGGTGCTTAATAGGTTTAATTCTATCCGCTTCTCTTACTAGTGATGAGCTTAATAGTTTAGGTAACTTTTTAGAACTTGTCGGCCAAGTTATGCTTACAGTACAAGCACAAATGGAAACCGTAAGCCCTCAATATACTCATATTGATAGTTTTAATAACCTCAAAAAGGATTTGGATGAAAAATTTAAAAATATTTTAAATAAAAAGAATAAATTATAACTATGCTACATATAATTATTGTATGTGAGGAGGAACGTTTATGAATGTAAAAAGTATGGCAAGAGTTAAATACTCTTATAATCTTGATGGAATCAATTTAACAGGAGTTACAACATCTAACATTGTTAATACTGAAATTAGAAAAATGGGCTTGGTAGCTCGAAAATTCTCTAGTAGTGAGTTTTACAAAAATGGAGATATTCTATCTTTTAACATTGTTGTATCTAATACGGGTAATTACTTTACAAATAATATTTTTATTGAAGATACAATCGAAGGACAAGAATTAATTCCAAGCACTGTCAAATATTATTCTCTTGATGAAAACGCAGATCTAAATGTTACTTATGAAACAAGTGATGATATTTTAAAAATTAAAATTCCGACACTAAAAGAACATGATGTTTGTATTATTTCTTATAAAACTATCGTTAATTCAAACGCTCAAGTAATAAAATCTACTTTGAAGTTATATAGTGATGATATAGAAGAAATAGTATCTACACCATTTAATTTAAAACAAGGTTATGCGAAGATAGAATGCTTTAAAAAGGTTAATGATGATGTAACTTTCTTAAACTCTAATTTAACATACGAATTAACTTTAAAGAACTCAGGTAATATAAGTGCTTATAATGTTGAAGTATATGATGAACTTCCTAGCACATATATTCTTGATAGGGAAAGTCCAATTATATATGACGGTAAACATATTGATTTTGAATTAAATAATAATATATTAACTTTTTCATTACCAGAAGTACCTGCACAATCAGAACTTACTGTATTTATAAATGGAAAAATAGTAGACTAAAAAATGGTGAGAAATCACCATTTTATTTTGCAAATTTATTTAAGTATTGTGGTTTAATGTCTTTTATCTTTGTTATCACAAGCATATCTGTGCTACAAAAATCACGATCTATGAAAGCATCACGACCAAAACTACTTCCTATTCTTATATACCCTTTAATTAAAGGCGGCATCTCCGAACGCACCTTCCCCATATCTATTTCTTCGTTATTATCGTTAATTTTATAAACATCATTAATTGCATAACATTTTTCGTTAGACATGTAATTATTGGTTATATATCTCATACAATCACTATATTTTGACCCATCAATACCATGAAATGATGCAGTACCAAGCATTATATCAACCTTTTTTTCAAGGGCATAACGAATTGCTTCTTTCCATAGCAAAAGAATAACTGATCCGTCTCGATGTTTCTTGCTTACAACAGCTCGACCAACTTCCATTAATTTTCGATCCTTTAAAACATCAATGTTAAATTCTTTTTCTAATAAGAATTTTCCATTTAGGTTTTTTATATGATTTTCAAGAATAAATCTATATGTTCCAATCACTTCATCAGTTATTATATCAATTATTACAGCATGATCACAATATTTATCATATTCATCGCAATCTAATCCATTCCCTGTTTTTGAATCATCATATTCACAAATCATTTCTTTGTATCTTAAGCTAAATACTTGATTTATTCTTTTTTCATAGTCATCTTCTTTACGATCTAAAATTTTTCCAATAAATCTTCCCGCTTCAATTTTCATCATTCAACCTCAAACTTGTTATGAATTCTTTTTAATATATTTGGTATATCTAAACCATATGGACATTTACTTATACATTTTTTGCAGTTTATACAAGCATCTGCTTTTATCTTCATATTTTTATATCTTTTTAACGCCCAATCTTGTAGCCCATACCTATCATAGTAATTTTCTAATGTAAATACTCCTGGAATATCAATCCCTTTTGTACAAGGTAAGCAGTATCCACATCTGTGACAGAAAGTTCCTTCCGCTTCCCTTATTGTTCTTGAAATATAATCTTCATCATCACTAGATAGTTTTATATTTTTAGAGGCTTCTAAGTTGAAATTAAGCTCTTCTATCGATCCCATTCCTGGAATTAAAACTGATAGATTACTATCATTTAATAAATACTTCACAGCGACATCCTTTTTATCAATATAGCCTCCACCAAAAGGTTTCATAGCAATTGTTCCAATATTCAACTCATTAGCTTTTTCAAAAAGTTTCGCACTTTTATTTTCAATGAAGTTATATGGAAACTGTATTGTTTCAAAAAGTTTGTTATATTCGCTATCTAATATGTATTCTAAAAAATCATAACTATGTGAAGTGATTCCGATATGTTTGATTATTCCTTTTTCTTTTGCTTCAAGTAAAGCTTTGTAAGCTCCATCTGAACTTATAATTTTTTCAAAGTCTTCTTTTTTGCTTACATTATGAAATTGATATAAATCTATATAATCTGTTTTTAACTTTTCAAGACTTGCATTTATATCATTTTTCATTTCTTCGTATGTTCTCGACATTGATTTTGTTGCTAGGAATACCTTGTCTCTTAAGCCAATTAAACCTAAACCTAAGTACTCTTCGCTACACGTGTAAGACCTTGCTGAGTCGAAGAAATTTATTCCTTTATCTACAGCAGTTTTTATTAAATTTATAGCTTCCTCTTTAGAAATTCTTTGAATAGGTATTCCTCCAAATCCTAGAGGATTAATATATAAATCTGTTTTTCCTAGTTTTCTTTTTATCATATTTTCACCTAATTTTTTTCTTCATAAATTAGTCTTCCATTTATTCTTTTTGATTCAAAGAGAGTAATTTTTGACACTTCTACTTCTTGATAACTATCCATTATTACGTTCTTATTTATCTCTCTAACTAAAGTTATATGAGGAACAAATGGTTTTTTGTCATAATTGAAATTGCCTTCTGATAATTTTTCTCTTAACATCTTAACATATGTTAACAGTTCATCAGTTTGTTCCAACTCTAAGACAAGCATATTTCTTATAGGCTTCACTTTTGTAATAATTAATTTTTTAGGTTTGATATTATCAAGAGAAGCAATAATTTTGTTTAATTCTTCTAATCTTGTTTCTTCGCCAATAAAGGCTAGTGTTAAGTGATTATTTGTTTTTAACGTATAATTTCCTCTAATGCCATTTTCATAAAGGTAGTTTTTTATTTTTTCTATTTTAGCATTTATACTTTCAAGGCCTATTCCTATAAATAATCTCATATTTTTTCGATAATATAAAGATACGGAGGGTTGTTAATTTGATTTATAAATTCGTACCTTAATACTTCATACTCCTTTTGATTTAATTTTCTTAAGTACTCATCTAGATTTATACTTTCTTTTAATCCTTCTTCATGGCCTGGATAACATGTTATAATAATAACTCCTTTTTTTCTCAAAATTTGCAAAACTTTGTCAAGAGATATTTTTATTTGTTCATAATGTGTTGTTATATTGTGATCCCCTTTGGGAAGGTAACCTAAGTTATATACAGCTACACCAATGGATTCATTTATGTAAGAATCTACATATTCATGGCTTTTTAAAATATAAACTATGTTATCTAAGTCTTTAGTTTTTTCTTTCGCACTATTTATAGCTTCCTCTTGAATGTCAAATGAATATACTTTTTTGCACATTCTTGCAAGGAATAATGTGTCATTACCTCTCCCACAAGTTAAATCAGCACACACATCATTTTCTTGTATTTTTGATATGATTATTTTCTTTTGAAATTCTAGTATTTTATCCATTTATAAACTTTGCTCACTTGTTATAACTACTTTTTTATCATTTAGTGTAAAACTCATTGACTTTGAAAGTAGTTTCAAATCTTCAGTTTCCCCTTTGCCATATAATTTATCACCAATTACACTATGATTAATATATGCCATTGAGACTCTTATTTGGTGAGTACGTCCTGTAACTATTTTTATTTCTAGTAAAGTTCTATCACGACAAACTTTTATTGGTTTATATGCAGTGATAGCTAACTTTCCAGTTTTCGATACAACATATTTTTTACTATCATGACGATCTCTACCAATTAATAGAGTTAACTCATCACCTTCTGTTATGACTCCATTTACATACGCTAAATATGTTTTCGTAACTTTATTGTTTTCAATTTGATATTCTATATCATTGTAACTAATGATATTTTTTGAAAATAGACATAATCCTTTGGTTTCAATATCTATTCTATGAAGCGGGCGAAGATAACTATCATCACCTTTTTCTTTAAGATAATGTACTAAATAGTTTAGTATGGTCTCTTTTGTGTTTCCATCAGAATGAATAAGGGCATTTTTCTTTTTATCAACAGCTATTATGTCATCATCTTCATAAATAATATTAAAACTATTATGCATATCTATGCTTTCATCTTGCTCGTCATTTGTCTCTAGTAAACTAAAATTTATATATATGTGTTCTCCGTTAGTTAATACAGATTCTTTGTTTAGAATCTTGTCAAGCGATGAAATAGCATTAGTTTGACATAATTTATATATAGTTTTAGGAGACAAATGTTTTTTTCTTAAATAATTTTCTAGCGTTATATCAGTGTTTACTATGTATTCTACTACCATAAACAATCTCCATTATTTCTTCTTCTGTGTATTCTTTTATTTCTTTTTTATTTTTGATTAGTTCTAAGGCTTGCAAATGTTTCTTTGATGGACTCGGAAAAACAACAAATGTATTAATTACTCTTGTTATTTCTTTTGAATATAGTCCTCCATTTTCATAAATGACTTTTTTAAAGTCTCCTTTTGTCATGCTTGAGGGTTTTCCTGTAAATGATATAACCATTCCTTTCATAAGTTCACTTTTTGACTTTATCTTTTCAGTTAGTTTATTATAACAATTACGGAACTTTTTTTCGTCAAGTACACCAAAGCATAAGCCAACTTCTTCAAATAGTTCTTGTATAGTGTCTACTTGATAAATTCTCTTGCATCGCTCAATAATATAATAACATATCGAGGCATCACTTATGGCATTGTGATGATTATGGCTAACTTCTAAATAGTTTGAAATTGCAGATAATTTGAAAGATGTTAATGAATCTTTAAAAGCAATTCTTGATAATTTTAGTGTACAACCTACCCTTATATTGGGAAAAGGCAATTTATATTTTTCAAGAAGACTTTTTAAAACATTCATATCAAAAGATGCAGAATGAGCAAATAAGATATTTCCATCTATTAGTTCTTTTATTTCTGGCCATAATTCAGTAAATGTTTTTTCGTTTTTCACATCTTCATATGTTATACCATGTATCAAAGTATTATAACTCAAAAAATCTTCCTCGGGGTTTATTAGATAGTATTTTTCAAAAACTATTTTTCCATTTTTAGCACCAACTAGTCCTACACTACAGGCACTAGTTAAACTGCTATTAGCAGTTTCAAAATCTATTGTAATATACTCACAATTATTCGATGACATATGCTACGCCACGCCAGAAGTTCATGAAAACTTCTAATTCAAATTCATAATAAACAAATAATCCTTCTTTAAAGCGTGAGTTGATATTTGGGTCATTACATATTACATATGTTTTTCCGTTTTCTTCTCTATAACCTCTCACAACGATTAAATGTCCACCAGTCTTATATAAACCTGTGTCACCAGCGATACTAGCTCCTACTGGGCCTACCTTAGCTAGGTGCCTCTTTAATTCATTCCATGAATAAAATCTAGCTACATATCCATTATAACCAAATGCGCCCATTACTGCTGTATTATAAACCCAATTACCATATGTTGGTGATTTATGTCCCTCATCTGCTACTAGGCTAGCAACATATCGATGTTCAAATTCCGGATCTTTATCTTTAAAACTCATGCCTTTAAATTTCAAAAGCATCGCTGTTGTTGTTGCACTGCACATTTCATGTCCTATTACAGGAACCATATTTTGGTTTAGTTTAGGTACATCATAGTCAACAATTGAAGGTAAGCATTTTACATCTACTTCATAAGTATAATTTAATAATTTAAGAGCAATACAAACTAAGCTAAGTTCAGCATCTTTTTCGAGAATAACTTTATATTGGAATCCTTCACCTAAGTTTCCATCCTTCATTATTATTTCATCAACATCCATATGAGCAAAGTCATCATCTTGATTATAGTAGAGATTTTCACCACCTAATGTCCAAGATCCATATGAGAAATACTTACTCATTTTTCCGTTGTACATTACTCTTATCAATAGTTCTATATGTGAATTATTATTAGTTAATGCGCACCAAGATCCAGTTAGTTTTGGAAACTTATTAGTATAAAATATTGGAGATTCTACATATCCTTTTTCATTTTTATCACTAACTTTTATTTTGTTATCTTTGTATTCCAAATTATGCATTTCATAATCCTTCATGTCAACTGCACGATTAATTAAATTATGTTTTTTAAATTCCATTTTTTTCACCTCGAACTGCCTTTCTTTGTATTTATATTATCATATTTTCTTATAAATTACAATTAAAAAAGTTTTTATTTTATTTATTGTAAATGACTTATAGATAATATTTATATAATAAATTAAAAAAACTCATATACTGATATTAACCATATATGAGCTTAAATAATTTTTGTTTTTTATTTTATACCAGAATTATATTTAGTTGTATAGTGACCATATAAACCTATTTCTGATGTACCATCTTCATAGTGTAATGTAATTTCGCCAATTAAGACCTTAGAACAGTGTTTAAAATATCCTACAACGCCAAATATTATTAACTCTTCACCAGGTTTAACTGGACCAGTTGTTGTAAAATCAGCATAATACTTTCCTGTTATTTCTTCAGCTTCTAAATTACCACTTGAATTGAAAACATATAATCTACATTTATACATTGTTATTGTTTTACCTGTGTTGTTTTTGCCTCTCCAACATACTTTTATACCATTAGCAATATTTTTGTAATAACAATATCCAAGTATATCATCCTCAATAGGTTTACCTATTTTGTTTCCTAATTCTTTGATATTTATTTCAACTTTGATGGTTTCCGTAAATAATTTACCACCAGCACTTGTTATTTCAATTGTAATTTCTGATTCACCTAATGCTTTGCCTGTAATAGTTAAATATCTTTCTCCTGATTCATCCCAACCATTTCCTGGGTCTATTGAAACCATAGATTTATTTGTCCAAGTAAGATTGAAATCAGCAACTTCAGCGTTGTTATTTAGTTTTATTTTTACCTTTTTTGATTCTTCAACATTAACAGAAATATTATTTTCACTAACTGTAAATCCCTTTAATTCTTTTGTATCTTCTTTACAAGCTTCTCCAACAAAGACAAATAATATTGTTAAGAGACACAATAACACTCCTTTAAATTTTTTTATCATACTTTCCTCCATTTAATTATTTATAAATTAATCATTAGCATTTTCTTTTCGTAATTTTTCTAACTCTTTATTAGCATCACTATTTATTTGCGCGATATCTATATCAGGATATTGTAAATTTTCTTCATAAAAAGCAAACAACATTATTACTTCATAATCCTCATAAAGGCTAGGAAATTGTTTCTTTCCACTATCAGTCCAGTCAGCTTTGTAAACACCCCTTTTTACTGTTTTTCCTACTAAATCACCATAAGCTAGTTGCACAAGTGCGTCATTTAAACCTCCTTTTACTAAATTTTTTCTTATAATTTTGAAATTTTCTTCAGTTAGGCATATATCTTCTACAACAACCACTATTTCTTCTTTCACTTCTATCATTACCTTTGTACCAGATATATATTCCATATCAAAATAAAAAATTTTATCTTCATAATTTGAATGATTTTTGTCCATTGTAAATTCCATATCATATGCATCGTAATAAACTGAACTTTGATTTAATTTATCACATATTATCTCACTTATTATCTTGCTTATTTTTTTGTAGGATTTTTCCTTTACAACCCACTATTAGAATACATGTTAATAATAACATTACAAAGAATGTTAATTTTGCTAATTTATTCATACTTTTCCACCTCATATATTTATTTAATTTTTCATTATTTATTTCTTATTCCTCATTTGTTATTATCTCAGAACCAATTAATAACTCATCTAATATACTTTGAATTTCATTATAATTTTTTGCGAAAAGTACTGAGACTTTCCCTGAAGCAGCTTTTATCATTACTGAATGAAAAAATCCACTTGTTCCATAACAACATACTTTATCTAGAGGCAATACTTTAATTTTCTTAAATAATGAACTTTTATAGATTCTTTTATTAGTTATTGTAATATTTCCTATATTTAAAAATAAGATTATTGATGCAATTACTCCTAATATCATTGGAATAAATGGTCCAAATCCATAATCAAATTCAAATACATCTGATACTCCACCAAGCGCCGCTCCTATAATTAATGTAATCACAAAACCAGCAAATAACGCTCCTATCGCAAAATACAATAAATTTTTAGAGTTTGTTTGAATTAAAACTTTTTCTTTCATACTTTTTTGTCCTTTCATATATAATTATTTTTCGTAGATACCTTTCTACTAAATATATAAAGCACAAATAAATAATAAAAAATTTATTTTTTTGTAAAAAAAAGAAAAAAGGCGTTTTTTCGCCTTTATTCGATTATATATGATACTCCACGCCAACAGTTAAGGAATGTTTCTAGAGGTAATTCTACATATACATTCTTTACTGCAGGATCGTTAAATATACATATTGTTCCACTTGCTGTTTCACGATATCCACGTAGTACAACTAAATGTCCATTTGTGTTGTATGAGCCGAAATATCCTCTTACATTTGTACCAATTGGTCCAATTGTGTTAAGCAAATATTTTGCTTCGTTCCATGAATATGTTCTAACTACATATGCATCAACGCCAAATGCTCCAGCAGTTATCATATTGTATGACCAGTTACCGTATGTTGGATTGTTATGTCCTTTATCGGCAACCATATTAGCCATATATTCATGTTCATATGTATAACCTTTGTTTGAGAAATCAAAACCTTTCCATTTTAGAAGCATTGTTGTTGTCGTTGCTGAACAGATTGTTCCACCAATCTCTGGAACAGCATATTGATATAATTTTGGCAAGTCGTTATCCTTTTCTTTTGGTAAATTCGATACATCAACATTATAAACATATCCAGGAATCTTAAAAGCCATCGCTACAAGCGATAATACCGGTGATTTTTCGCTTGTGCTCGTTCTTCTCATTATAAACTTATATTTTATTGCATCAGCAGTTTTATCGTTTAGAACGTTAATTTCGTCTGTGCTTATCTCAGCTATTGCATCACTGTCATCATAGTATAAGTTATTTCTTCCTAATCCGTATGCACCGTATGTGAAATATTTACTCCAAGTGCCATTTATACGTATGCTTATCATAAGTTCTCCAGTAGCATTTTCATTTGAAACGCATGAGTATGAGCCAACTACTGATGTAAAGTTATGAATCTTAAACACCTTTGATTCATATGTGCCTTCTATTGCCCCATCTTTTAGAACAATTTTCCCATCTTTGTATTCTAAGTTATTTAAATTTTCTTGTTTGAAATCTTTTACTCTATCAACTAAATTATGGTATGGATAATATTCGTCACAGCCATTTAAATCAATCTTCAATACTAAACAATCATATGTATATGTTCGTGTTTCTCCTCGGCAAGATAATTCAAGAGTTAGTGTTACTTTGACATCTGTCTCACCTGGATTAATCACTCCAGTATTCGATAATACTTTTTCATTACTAGAAGTCCATTTACCTGTTACTCCATAAAGAAATTCTGTATTTAAAACTATATTATTTGCTAAATTTGTTTCAATCACTATTTCTGAATGTGCTTTTTCAATACATACTAGAGCATCATAAGGTTTAATAATTATCTCAAACTTTGTATCATACAAATATTCGACGTAATCATCTTCTAAAACTAATACTAATCCAAGTTCAACTGTTTTATCTGTTTCTGTAAATGATATTTTTCCATCATCTGTTAGTAATCTACGGTTACTTGTTGTCCACTGAAGTTCAATATCACCTATTTTTGATACTAACTCAATGTCTTTATTTGTTTCAGTTGGAATATTTAATTCATCTAATATTTCTTTAACTAATGTGTTAAAAGATTTAATAGTAATATCATTTATAGATTTTGTTATACTTATTCCATTTGTACTAAGTGTAATTTCTAAATTAGTTTTGATGTCATTTTCTTCAGGAATTACAACATCACCATTTTCTTTTACAGCATCTGTATCAAATTTATAAGATATATTTACTTCTTCATCAGAAACGATTAAACTATTTGTTAATTCTACTTTACCAGAAATAGTTTTAGGTATTTCTAGTAATCCATATGCTTCTTCTAATACTTGATTATAATTTTTATCTTTCTTTAATACTTTTATCGTAAATTCTCTTTTAAGCTCATATTCATTTAAATGTCCTGTTGCTGTTAATATTACATCAACATCTTTATCTTGTCTATTCACTATTCCTTCATTTGACATAGCTTCGTTATTTGACTCATAAGTAAATGTAATATTATAATCACCAACTTTAATTTCCGGAATTAATGGTAAATTATATGAGATTTCCTTAGGAACTATAAGTTGATCTAATCCTCTAGATATAATTGATTTATAATCTGTAGGATCTTTCAAAACTATTATTTTGTATTCTTTCTTTAGTGTATGACCATCAATTGCAAATGTTGCCGTTAAAGTCACTTCAACATTCTCTTTAGATCGGGTTATATTACCATTTGGAGAAAGAGCCTCATTATTTGATTCCCATGTAATTGAAACAACTTCTTTTGCTACTTTTACTGATTGAGGTAAACTAATGTTCTCACTTACCTCATCTGGCATAATTATTTCATTAACTGCATCTCCTAAAATAGTATCATAGTTTTTTTTACAGCCAATTAATGTAACTGTTAAACATAATAATAAAATTGTAATTATTTTTTTCATATACTTTAACCTCTTTATCTTATTTTATCATATTTTTTATTAATAGTCTAGTTTCTTTTACAATTATACGTGTAAAAAAACAAAAAGCACCCGAAGGTGCATATTGTATCAAACAAATTGATTATAATGTAAATTCTAGTACATAAACCGCCTCTTTTAATTAAAATATGCCTCAATTTGTTTCTTCCTTTTTGCGTTTGATACAATATTATTTTACAGCATAACACTACTAAAATAATAAGTTAAGTTTTCTTCTCAAATCATTTCACTTACTAGTAATAATTGGTTACACAATCTATTCAATCTTCTTTATATAATTTTCTCTACTTCTTTCCAAATATTATCGTTATTAAGATACATTTACATTATAATGTAGAATAGTGATAGAGAAATGATTTTTTTCCTCTACATATATTAAACAATTTTAAATGGAATATTTTGGAAAAATATTTTATGAAAACGTATTCAAGAGTTAATTATTTAATAACTTACTAATTAAATCTGGCATTATTATAGCTAGTGCAACAAATAATGATGCAATAAGTAAACGCACAATAAAAGGTACAATTGATTTTTTTACCCCTCTTCGTATGAATGAAGTTAAAGAATATATTGAGGCAAAAACAATTATAATTGTTTTTAAAAGATCTTTTTTAATAAACACTTGCATTAACACAAGAATGATAACAATCGCAAGAGAAAATCCTGCTAATACTTTTCTTATATTTCTTAATCTAACTTCACGGGCTTCTTTTTTTATTTTTTCTTCCTTTTCATATATTTCTTTTATACCTTGTACAGAAAGATCACTTTGCTCTTTCATTTTACTTTCAAATTCTTTGAATTTCTTATCTTTACATATATTTTTATTATATACAAGTGAATATACATTAGGATATCCATTTTTGATAAGCATTAATCCTTCTTCAGCGTCATAGTTATTAGGATCACCTTTTAATATTTCAAGATACATTTTTTTAGCTTTAGCGATGTAATGGCAATTTAAATATCCTTTAGCAAGGCAAATATTTAAATAATTATTTGTTTCCTTTGGAAGTTCTTTAAATTTGACTCTATTCTCTATATATATTTTATTTATTAATTTTGGCTTTTGTAAACTGTATTCTCTAAATACATATTTAGATATAGATTCTAAAATATTATCTATTGCTTCTGACTTCTTGAGATAAGTAATATATAAAGAAGCGAATTTGCTCATTTTTTTAATTTGATATTGTTTTTTATCTTCTTCTAATTTTTTTGATTCAATAGCTAATTTCTTTAGATGCTTGTTGTCTGATAAACTTATTTCTTCTTTCATTAATTTTTCAATATTTTTACGCTTTTTCTTATCCTTTTCATTAATTAAGGCAAACATATAAGTCGCTAGAACTTCATCGACATTTAAATTCTTTATTATGTTTGTTGGTTCCTCAATTTTTTTATCAATTAAATATGCAAATAAAAATCCTCTAATTTCAAAATCATTATTATATTTACTTTCGTTTAATAAATTGATTATTTCTTGATAATTATTTTCATTGATTTCTTTCTTTAAAACAGATAAAACCGATTCAACTTTATAATATGATTTTGAATAAATAAGTTTATGAACGTCAAAACTAATTTCTTTTTTATCTAATAAATCCCCAGTTATTTTTGTATTCTTTTCATATGTTTCTTCCTTAACCATTTTATCTTTTTGGGAATCGTCTTTAGATTTAATAATTTCTTCTTCGATTTTTTCTTTGCTATTGTCTTTTTCGAGTACTTCTTTACTTAGTTTTGCATCTTCTCTATCTTCTTCCTCAATATTTTCTTTTTCACTTTCTTTTAATTCTATAATTTTTTCTTCAACATGCTCGGCATTATTGACTCCTTCTTTTATTTCGGTCTCATTAGTTTCTTTTCTTTCTTCCCCTAAAACAACTCTTTCGTAATTAGATCTTATTTCAGGAGTAGCAGTTTTTAAATCTTCTTCCTTTTCCAACATTTCTTTTTTTTCTTCATCAATCATATTTTTCTCCTTTTGAAATTATTAAATATTATATGAATTTTATATATTTTGATTCATAAAACTTTTAATTTCTCTTTTGTAATAATTATATCATACTTATACATTTTATGCAAAAAATAATACGTGTTAAAATATAATATTAAAAAAGTAGACTAATCAATCTACCTTTTAATTCATTTTATTTTCACAAAATCTTATAATACCTTCAATTATAAGAATAATTATTATTAATATCAATGTCCAAGAAAATACTCTGGTCATATTAAAGAATGAGCCCTTTTCAGTTGCTATTATTCCTCCTATTGTATTTGAACCTTGAACTATAACTTCACTCATGATTAAAACCTTTAAACCTAATCCGAACGAAGATAAAATGCTTGAGACAATATTTTTTTTAGTCATAGGAATAAAAACTTTACAAATTATTTTACTATCTATATTACTTATTAACTTAGTTTCTTCGATTATATCCTTTTCAATTTGTATAAAACCTGTATATATGTTTTCATAAAGTATCGGTATTAAAACAAATAATGTGATGAAAATTGGAGCATACTTCGAACCCACAAGTACTAATAATATAAGTACAAAACTAGCTACAGGTATTGTCCTTACAAATGATATAATGGGCGAAAAGTAATATTTCATTCTTTCACTTCTATAACTAATTATTGCGAAGAATAATGCAATAATAAATGATAGCGATACAATTAAAATTAATTTCCCTATTGTAATCAAGATTAATAAAATGTTTTCCCATTCTGAAAGCACTTTAATGCTGTCTATTAAAACTTTATCTATTGATGGAACTATAAAATCATTTTCGATAATGCTTAAAGAAAACCACAGCAGAAGTATTGTTATAATACCAAATATGTAAAATATTAAATTAATTTTAGATAATGAAGTCTTCATTTGGTCTTTTACCTTGTAAAACACTTGGTTGGAATTTATCTAATAACTTGTAATAACTTTCAATAATATTTTTATTATCTTTTGCATTTATAAAAGTTATGTTGCAATTAGGAATAGCTTTCTCTAATACTTCTTTTGTTAATCCTTCAAAGAAATTATGTTTTGATTCTATTTTTTGAGCATAATCACTTGGGTTATTATTCATTTCTTTAATATTTTTTTCAATTTTATTTATGCTTTTTTCATCAATATTCTTATTAGGGTTTACAAATAAGCAAGCTTGTATAAGCATTTCTACTTCATCCTTCAACAGATCGGACAAACTAATTTTATATATATCTTTTTTTGTCTTATTATTAATTATCGAAATATTAGGTTCAGCAAGTAAAAAGAAATCATATTCAGTATTTTTGCTCATATATTCAAGAGTAACATCTGATGCACTTGATCTATAATCAATCTTTTTTGGCGTTAAATTTTTATTAATAATAAGAGAATTTAAAGCAAGAGATGGTGTACTACCTTCCCCAAATCCTAAAACATTTTTACCATTAATTTCTTCTATATTATTTAATTCACTTTTACTTGCTAGATATGTATTATTTGTTGTTATAATAGCTTTCAATTTATATTCACTTTTCTTAGCAATGTTTAATTTAGTTCCTAAATTTAATGGAGCTATTATCAAGTCATACTCACTTTTGGTGAAGGCTTCGATTAACGGATCTTGCCCATTTACGATATCAAAACTAAACATTTCGTCATCAAGTAAATTACCAATAGCAACTAATGGTGTTCCTTGGGGAAGTAGAACTCTAATCTTTTCTTTTGGAGTTTCTTTACATCCTATAAATATAATGCAGACAATTATCATTATAACGCTTGATAGTATTTTCTTTATAATTTTTGTATTCATAAAATTCTCCTTTTAATTATTATTGACTTTTTTATAAAATAATTATACAATAAAACATGATAAAATATTGTAACATATGTTACGGAGGATAATTATGCATATTATTTTTTCAAATACTAATTTAGATGAAAAGTTGTATAAAAAAGTAACTTACAAGCGTGGAGAAGTTGTTTTTAATAGCGGAGATATATGTAATGAAATTGGATTTGTTGAAGAAGGTTTACTTTCAATTAAAACTCACACATATACAAATGATGAATACGAAATCAGTTCATTAAAAGAAAACACATGCTATGGTATGTTCTTACTTTTTTCTGATGATCCCCATTATTTAGGAACATGTATTGCTTTAAAACAAACAACTGTTTACATCTTTACAAAAGATAATTTATTAAAAGCATTACAAAATACTTCCTTCTTAAATAATTATCTCCACCTTTCTTCTAATTTGGCCAAAGCAAATCAAAAGAAACTTAAAATTTTGTCTCAAAAATCAATCCAAAACAAAATTTTATTTCTACTTATTTCTAATTATCAAGAAAATGGTTCATACGTTTTGAAGATTATATCTAAAGAAGCATTAGCAAACTATTTGTGTATAACAAGGCCATCTTTATCTCGTGAATTAATTAAACTAAAGAAATTAAATATCATTGATTATTCAAGAAATTATCTTAAACTTATAAAAATAGATATTATATATTAAAAAACTGGATTTCTCCAGTTTTTATTTTAGCAAAAGTATTTTACAACTAAAATCATTGCAACTATATTGATAATAATTCCAATAATATTAAGAGTAATAGCAATGTTTTTTGATTCACCTGTTTCAGATTTTAAGGCTTTTGTTAGTCCAATTATGCCTAAAATAATTCCGGCTATACTAGATGCAAATGGTATCATGCATGCTATTATTACCACGCAAATTGATATTATACCAAATATAATAGATGGCTCCATTTTTTGCTTTTGGGCTTTCATAGCTGGTGCAAGCGGATCTTCTCGATAATCTGTTTTATTTTTATATTTTTGTAAAGAGTGGTTACACACTACACAAAAATCAGCATCGCAACTATTTTCTTTTCCGCAGCGTGGACAGAATATTTTTTCTTCAACTAACTTATTACCACACACAGGGCAAAACAAAGCATCTTTTCTAACCTCTGCACCACACTTAGAGCATTTAATACTTATTGTCTCCTCAATTTCTTCTTCGGGTTCTTCTTCTACAATTTTTTCTCCACAAAACATGCAGAACTTGCTATCATCCGAAATTTGTTTATCACAATGAGGGCATTTCATCATTATCTACCTTTTATCACGTTTTCAAAACTATAAACCTTAGTTTCTCCTTTGTATGTTACTTTAACATCATAAGAAACTTTTTGGCCTTTTAAGTTTGGTTTTGTAATCCTTCCTGTATTGTCCATATTTTCAGATTTTGATATCCACTCAAAATCTACACCTTTAAGGTTATTTTTTGCAAAGTATTCTAATCTTACTAATAGTAAGAATTCTTCCCAACGATTATTTTCGCGCATTACTTGAGGACAATTTTTACCTGAGAAATCGTTGTGTTGTTTTACTCTATCTATATCTAAATTATATTGTATTAATAATTCAGCAACTAATTTGGCTAATTTTCTCATAACAACAGTATAATCAACGCCTTCATTAACACATGATTCAATACCGATTCCGTTTCTGTTTCCACCGCCTATGCTCCATGCGCCAAAGCTTGTATTGTAATATGTATCACCAAATACATGTGAACCATCACCAGCATGATATGCTACTTCATCAAGAGGTAAGTGTTGATAAATTCCATCATCACCCACTGTATAATGCCAAGATATTGATGTTGCATCTTCTTTTTCGTTTAGATTTTTTATGTATCTATTATGCATTTCCGCATTTGCAGTTTTACTTGGATTTCCTGTATCATGTACAACGACATATTCTGTTGATTTTTTTAAAATGTTAGTTCTTTGATTTCCAAATGTATATGGTAAAATATCTACATTTACATTTGCATTGTTTGTGTCATAGAATGGCAAATATCCATTTTCTGTTCCCATCCAACTAATTAAACTATATGTATAAGTAGTTATTTTGGTACTATTTATTGTATCAACGAATATTTTTATTTTATCCCACATATCTTCATATCCTTTTAGCTTAATATTATAATGCTTTGATAGATATGCTGTTTTACCTTTGTATGTTAATCTAACTTTCACATTTAAACGTCCTGCAAAAATTGGATTTCCCACATAGTCTTCTAAGTGCAATTTTTCATTGTTACCATCAAGCCATTCAAGCGTTGTATGATATTCATCAATGAATGTTGGGAGAATTGTTGCTTCACCGATATATCCATCTGTGCATACATTTTCATCAATCCATTTGTTGATATCATCAGACAAATCATTAATTGTTTTTCCTTCAACTTTTAGATCTATTGAAAAATTTTCACTGAGTTTAGGATTACCTAAAACTACTTTATAACTTATTGTAACAATTGAATCATCTATTGGCTTATTAAATTCGCCAGTATTTGAGAAGATACTTTCATCACTTGATGACCATTCTATTTTCGAACCACCATAATAATCTGGATAATCACACACTAAATCCATACTTTTGTATATTTTTTTAGCACGGAATTGAGCTGTGAATTTTTGAGCTAAATCGGCAAAAGCAGATCCTGTTACAGTAAATGTCCAAGTTTTATATTGTGTTTGTCCACCATAAATTGCTTTACATGTCAACTCAACATCAGTATTAAATTCAACAAAATCTAATACGCCATCATCAGTGCAGAATAAATCTTCATCACTTGATGACCACTCATATTTACAATCAACTTCTGGATGTGTAGTTGGCAAAGATACCTCTGAATAACCTTTTACGCCTACTTCATTGTATGCCCACTCTAAAAGTTCATCTAAACCAGCTTTTTCACTAACTTCTATCTTGATTGTTTTTTTAACATCTGCTCCATCTTTAGGGAAAACATATATTTCACAAGTTCCAGCAGCTACTGCTATTACTTTTCCATCTTTAACAGTAACAATCTTTTCATCACTTGATTCAAATATTAATGCTTTCTCACTAGCATTTGTTGGTAATACTTCAGCTTTTATTTCTGCTATATCATCAACTTTTAATTTTAATTCTTTTACTTCTAATACGATATCACTAACTAGAACTGGTAAAACTGTAACTTTTAATTTCTTTGACATATTTGTTTTGGTTTCATTAATTGTAATAGTTGCTTCACCCGTTTTTAGTCCCGTTACTTTAAAATCATCTATTTTGATAATATCACTTTGTGTTGTTATTTCAAAATTAGGTTCAAAGCCATGATTATAAGTAATTTTAATTTCTTTTGTTTCGCCGCAAACAATATTTTCTATAGTTGCTTCAAAAGAAAATTCTTCTTCTTTTACATTAATTTCAATTGAAACTTTTATTTGTGAATCGTCTTTTACAAATATATTAAGAGTAGCCTTACCTACTTTTAATCCTTCTAACACGACTTCTTTTTCCGAAATTGTTTCTATTTTGACAACATCATTATCTACGCTTGCATCACATACTTTTTCACAATCATACCTTATTGCTAGTTTTTTTCCAACTTCAACCTCTAAGGAACTCGCATCGACGCCAATTTGTAACTGAGGCTCCTTTGTATTCCCACAAGCTACAAAAGTTAAACTTAATAGTAAAACAAAGATAAATAATATTTTTCTCACTCTATTTATCATATGCTATACCTCTATTTATTTGACCAATCTTCGTATGCCAATAGATTAGAAGTGTAATCAACTTTCTTTGTATAATCTTTATAACTTACATTAATTTCATATTTTAAAGTTTTTGCTTTCATATCTTTATTTAATACTTTTCCTGTATCATCTAATAATTCAGGAGTAAGTGATTTATAACTGAAATTAACGTCTTGTAATTGTGTTTTACCAAAGTATTCAATCTTTACTAAGTTTTTGAATTCTTCCCAACGTCCTGTATGTCTAATAACTCCTGGACAATCTTTACCACTAAAATGGTTATGTTGTTTGATTCTATCAAAACTTAAATCAAATTGTAATAATAATTCAGCAACAAGTTTTGCTAATTTTCTTAATGTAACATTGTAATCAGCTCCAGCATTGATACAAGATTCAATACCAATACCATTTCTATTTCCTCCGCCAATACTCCATGCTTTATATGTGTTATTGAAGTATGTGTCACCATATTCGTATGATCCATCGCCAGCATGATAAGCCACTTCGTCAAGTGGTAAACTTTGATATATTCCATCTTCACCAACTGTGAAATGCCATGAAATATATGTATTATCAGCTTTATTATTAGCCTGTACTTGATTCAAAGCAAAGCTTTCAGCTGTATGAGTTGGAGATCCTCCAGCAGTGTCATGAATTACAACATATTCTGTTGATTTTTTCTTTATATTTGTACGTACACGTCCATATGTATATTCAAGCATATATTCTTTGTTAATCTCAGCATCACCAGGGAAGTAGAATGGTAAATATCCCCAGTTTGTCTCGTAATACGCAGCACTCTTATATTTATAAACTTTGACATTATCATAATATAATACTTTGATGAAATCTTCTATTTTTTCTTCTGTAGAATTGTATCTTTTATTCCATACTAAGTAATCTACAGTTTTTGTGATTTCTTCTCCACGACATGTCATTGTAGCTTTCAATACTTGAGCATCACCTAAAATAGGATCTTGAGCGATGTTAGCAAATTTTAAGTTTTCACCTTTGCTATCTGTCCATTTAATTGTTACATCATAATCTGAACATACTTCTGGCAATGATGGGTCATCATAATAAAGTATACTGTTTTTTGGAAATGATTCAAAAAGCCATTCTAATGTCTTTTGTGCTTTATATTCTATTGTTTGTCCTTCTACTAAAACAGTGGCTTTTACAAATCTTGATGTTTTTGGAGTAGTTGTTCTTATGTTAAGTGTTAAAGTAACTTCCTCATCATGGAAAGGTCTATTATATTCTCCAGTTGCTGATAAGTATTCAGGTTTATCGCTTTCTTTAACTAAAATTCTACTTGAACCATAATCTTCAAACTTAAAACTAAAGACTTGTGCAGTATTGATTGCTTTAGGTATTGAATCATAAAATTTCTTTAATAAAACATCGATGTAAGTTCCAACAATAATAATAGAGAAATCTTTTGAAACTGTGTGATCTCCTAGTTTAAATACTAGTTTACCTTTAGTTTCAACGTCTAATTCTTCTCTAGTTATTACACCTTCTGCAGTTACATTTTTATCTAATTCATATGAAACTTGATAATCTTCATATTCTGTTGGTAGATTTTCATAAACATCTTTTCCAATTTCTTTGATGAAACTTTCCATTTTTGATAAAATTAAAGAATCATCAACTTTTTTCTCAACATTTATTTCAATTTCTTTTGATATTTTAGATCCATCTTTTGCAGTAAATTTAATTTTACCTAAGCCTTCTTTAAGTGCTTTAACTTTATTATCTTCAATTGATAAAATATCTAAAGTAATAACTTCAATTTCAACATCTTTATTTGTTGCATTCTCAGGAAGAACAGTTATTGTGATTTCTTGTTCTTCTCCAGTAAGCATTGAGTTAACAGTACTTACTTCAATACTAGAAACTAAAATTGTTTCGCTTTTCTTTTCTTCAATGGTTACGGTATATTCTTTTTTTACATTAGATCCATCTAATGCTTTTACCGTTATTATTACTGTTCCTTCTTTTAAGGCAACAAGTTCATTTCCATTTGCTTTACAAATAGTCTCATCACTTACTTCTATTGAATATTTTTTGTTTGAAGCATCTTCTGGTAGTATAGAAATATCCAAATTTTGCTTTTCAGAAACTAACATTTTTTCCTTTCCTTTAATATTAATTTCCGTAACCATAACACTTTGAGGAGTATTTGGTTTACATGAAATTAGTACTAATGAAAGCATTAATAAAAATACGCTTAAAATTTTCTTCATAAATGTTTTCTCCTTTACTCTAATTTCAATAATTTTGATTTATAATTAAATGTTTTTATTTCTCCATTATATTCACATATAACTTTATATTCAACTATTGGTTCTGTATTAGGATTATTAATAATTTTACCGGTATTGTCAAGGTATTCAGGTGTTAATGATACGAATGTAAATTTAACATCTTTTAACTCTGTTAATGCATAATATTCTAAACTTATTAATTCAATCATTTCTGCCCAACGTCCTGATGTTCTTATTACTTGAGGACAATCTTTTCCAGCAAAATCATAATGCTGACGAATATCTGATGGTGTTAAGTTGTATTTTAAAAGCAATTTACCCACAATTTTTGCAGTGTTACGCATTACCATATTAAAATCAACGCCTTCATAAACACACATTTCTATTCCAACACTATTATTATTACCTCCGCCAATACTCCATTTTTTATACGAGTCATTATAGTAAATATCTCCATAATATGTTGAACCATCTCCTGCATGCCAACCAACTTCATCTAGTTTTAATTCTTGGTATGCTTCTTTATCGTCTATAGAATAATGCCATGAAGCAACTCTATCTGTTGTATGAATATATTCATTTAACCCTTTAGCAGTTGCTGTAGGATGGGCCATACCAGTATTATGCAAAGTTATATAATTTGTAGATGTACGCATTCTATTTGCTTTTAAGTTGCTATCATCTGGTAGAATATCAACTGTAACTTTTACGTCTTCCATTAGATAGAATGGTAAATATCCAATGTTTTTAGTTAATACTGTTTCATATCCTGGTTCCCAACCATATAGATAGAAACTTTGTGTTTTTATTTCTTTTTTATTTATTTCTTCTAGGAATAATCCAACTTTATCCCATATATTTTCAGGATTCTTTCCTTCAACAATTCCAGATACGATACCTCTTTTAGCAAATTCGCCCATTTCAATTGTTAACATAAAGTCAATTTTGATGTCCTTGAAAGGTTTAGTTACTTTTCCAGAATCATCCATAACATAAGGATTATAAGATCTCCATGATATAGCTGCTTCGTATCTATCATCTGATGTTGGTAATTCTACACTTTCTCTTATTTTACCATTTTCAATCAGTTCTTTTAGTTCATTATATAATAATTCAACCTTTTTCATACTTTCTTTCATAATACATTTTACAGTATAAATTTGTTCTTTTGTTTCTCCATCAATTGTTATAATACATTTTATATTAACATAATGATCAGGATCATCATTTCTTTCAAATGTGAATAATCCATCTTTTATTTCTTCATCATCAATAAACCATTGATATTTAGCCCCATTTGAAAAGCAAGTAGTTGGCAAATTCAATGATCTTTTTGTCTCTGTAGGAATCTTATCTTTGACATAATCTAAAGCAACATCAAACTCTGTTCCCCAACCTTTAAGAATTAAAACAACATCAACAAAATAATCTTCATCACCCAAAACATAATATACCATTACAGCAACTTCAGTGTCAACTATAGGTTGAGTGAATTTTCCTGTATCAGTTAGATATTTTGTTTTATTGATTGAATATTCAAAATATACACCTGTATCTTTATACTCTTTCACAAAATCAATGTCACCAGAAATTTCTTTGCCATCATATAATGATTTAATATAACCACTAATCTCTTCTTCTGTCAAACTTGCATCTAGAACTGTGATTTCAATTTCATCATATGTTTTTTTGCCATCATTTGATTTAATATATATTTTACATGTTCCAAATTTTAAAGCTAATATTTTTTTATCGTCAATTTTTACAATTTCAGGATTTGCACTAACAACAGTGATTTTATCAAGTACACTATCATCACTTGTTTCAATAGAAAAATCTAAAGACTCTCCTACATTAAGTTTAGTACTACTTATCACTAATTTTGCAGTGTCTTCTGTTTGTTTTACTTTCTTTACTGTTATAGTAACTTCATCAAGTTTTGTTCCAGTTTTAGTTTTTAAATATATTTTACACATTCCTTCAGCCTTAGCAATTATTTTATTTGCTTCAATAACTACTATTTCTGTATTCTCGCTTATGCATTCTAAATTATCCAAATACTCTTTTGGATTACATTCTATTGTATAGTCTGCTTGTTCACCAACGTTTAACTCTTGTTTATTAACAACTAAACTTGCTTTTTCAGGTAAATTTTCGATTACTTTTATATTTATTTCTTTGTATATACTTACATCTTTTTTGTAAGTTATCTTCAAAACACATGTTCCAACTGATAAACCTTCAACTTTTCCATTTTCAACTTTTGCTATTTTTTCATCATTTACTTCGAAGTCAAAATCTTCCAAACTAAATTCATTTTTTGAAGAAATATTTATATCTACTTTTTCTCCTTGTTTTATCTCTTGTGCTATCGTAGCATCAAATGTAAATTTTTCTTCGATAGGTTCCTTACATGATATAATCATAAATACTAGTGCTAATAATATGCTTAAAATGGTTAAATTAATTTTTTTCATTAGAAATTTTTCCTCCCGAGTTTAGATTTAAATATGTATTCATTTTTTCCAATTGTAACTTTATATTGTATTTCTTCATTCTCTTTATAATTAATTATCTTTCCCGTGTTATCTAAATAATCTAAAGATAGTGATTCGAATTTTACACTTACATCTTTCAGTTCTTTCATACGATATAAGTTTAAACTAACAAGGTCAATAAATTCTTCCCATAAATGGGCTTTTCTTATTGTCATTGGACAATCTTTACCACTAAATGAATTATGTTGTTTAACACTATTAATATCTAGATTATATTTTATCAATAATTTTGCAACCAAATATGCAGTAATCCTCATTGTTTTAATATAATCATGTCCATAATTTACACATGTTTCAATTCCAATACTGTTTAAATTTCCACCCCTATTTGCTACTGTGTCAAATCCAGAGTTATAATAAGTATTGCTTATCATTATTGTGTTATTTTTAGATATTTTAGTATTGATTCCTAGATAAGGTATTCTTTGGCATACATTTCCATTTTTATCTCTTGGAGATAATAGATTGGTTTTTTGACCATTCACTTCAAAATAACCATCATCAGTAATTAGGACACTTACTTTACCAGTGTTTTTAACATTTGTATCAATAAATTCTAATTTTACTTGTGTTCCATCACCTGCATGATAACAAACCTCATCATCAGGGACATGATTAATATACCCTTTATCATCTACAGTATAATGCCATGAGACACAATAATCACTTTCGGGATTTGTTGCCATACTCATTAGCCAATTAGCGTGAGCATTTGCGTCTGCAGTTGGATCTCCGCTTGCTGTATCGTGAACTACAATATACTCTGTATATTCCCTCTTTATCCCACATCTATTTAGTTTATTTGTTGTTGGGATAATTTTATCAATTTCTTCAAAACCAAAATTATTCAAAAAAGGAACATAACCCAGTGAAGCGTTTTCAATAACGGCATAATCTTTTTGATATCCAAACGTTTTGAATTTAAAATTTTCAATCGTTTCTTTGTGTAACATTTTTAAAAAATCATCATAAGTCATAATATTTATCCTTTTAAATAATAGTTTATTTTTGTTTATATAATTATACACTATTTTGAAAAAATAATAAACAGTTTTTTTACTACCAATTTTTTTCTGTTATTATTTTCTTTTTAATTATTTCCTATAAATTAAATCTATTTTATATTTATTTTATAAAAAAGGAAGGGTTTTTCCTTCTCTTTAAATGACTAAAGCTTTTCAGTTTGTTCAAGTTTTTTGACTATTTTATTCTTTGTTGCTTTAGCCAAATATTCATTACAATTTTATGGGGCAAGATTTTTACTAACCTATATTGCATTCTAGCATATTTTCCAGGACATATAACATCTTTTATTTTCTTCTTAGTTATCATTTTAAAACAATATTTTACAATATATTCTGGTTCATAAACATAGTTAAAATATTTAATAACATTATCTTTATTTGCTACATCAAAGAATTCTGTCTTTACCCAGTATGGAGTCAATGCACAAACATGAATTCCTTTTTTTCTTAATTCTACATTAAGTGCTCTTGAGAAACTCAAAACAAATGCTTTGGTAGAGGCATATATGTTGATATAAGGTACAGGCTGAATCGAACTCATAGAAGCAAGATTTACTATTATTGATCCTTTTTCCATATATGGTATAGATATATAAGAAATCATTTGAACGGCATTGCAATTCAAATTCACCATATCATAATTAATTTCTTTGCTTCCTTTTATAAATTCTTCAAATTTTCCAAAACCTGCACCATTAATAAGCAATTTAATATTATACTTATTGTCTTTTAGAAATTGCTCATAGACATTAAAACTTTCCTTTTTCGATAAATCAAGTTTTAATGGTAATATTTCTGCTTTTGTATATTTTTGTAACTCATTTAATAATTCTATTCTTCTTGCAATTACAACAATAGCATCGACATTGAAATATTTATCAATTTGCTTTACAAATTCTTTACCCATACCGCTTGATGCACCAGTTATTACCGCTATATTCATTTTTATCTCCTTTCATTAATTGCTTTTATATGTTACTTTTCACTACAATATAGAAAAAAGTCCTTACGGACCTTAAAATCTAACTGGTGGCTCGGGACGGAATTGAACCGCCGACACGAGGATTTTCAGTCCTCTGCTCTACCTACTGAGCT
>UMGV01061562.1_pt1 | contig 66330 bp, 47 predicted proteins | sample 1965361 | NCBI WGS metagenome assembly UMGV01 (sample SAMEA4836081, study PRJEB28245) | human gut metagenome | biome: gut microbiome; material: fecal sample | place: Denmark | collected 2008
CTATAGGTTATATCCGTAAACGGTATCTACGAATTGAGATGACAGTTGCATTTGTCCTTGCGCTCACAATATCTCTCGCATTGTGCGCAAATGTCATAGCCCAGCATCGCGCCGAGCATGAAGTCCTCCTCGGGAGTGAGCAGATTGAGCGGACGTGTCACAATCATGCGTATGGCGTTGAGGCACTCCTCGCGGCCAAAGTATAGGTTCAGACGGTCGTTGCCAACGGGTTGGATCACGTATTTGATGTTCTGGCTTTCCAGACGGCGTATGGCGAAGTCCTCATACTTCTTGTTGAAGGTGAATAGCACCATACGGCGCACACCCTTCTTGTATTCGTATATATGGTTCATCAGAACCTTCATGTCTATGGGTAGTACTGTGGATTGCTGCATGATTGTGAACTTGAGGATTTAAATATGAGAGTAAGAACAGATGTATTGGTTACAGACTGGGCTGTATCTCAGCCACCCATGCGTCGATGCGCTCGTCGGTCTTGTCGTCTTCGTTCACCTCGTCGAGCGCCAGACCTACAAACTTTCCGTCAACCACCGATTCCGAGTCATCGAAAGTATAGCCGTCGGTAGACACGCCACCGATAACGTTGGCACCTGCATTCTTTGCCGCATTGTACAGCTCAGCCATTCCGCCTACGAAGGTGTCGGGGTAAGACTCGGAGTCGCCGCAGCCGAAGATGGCTACAGTCTTGCCCTCAAGGTTGGCACCCTTGAGCGTCTTCAGTCCGTCGTACCAGTCGTCCTGCACCTCGCCAGCACCCCATGTAGATGTGCCGAGAATCAGATTGTCGTTGTCGGCGATGACGCTGTTGTCAAGGTCGGTGACGTTGATGATGTTGTCAACGCCCAGTTTGGCTCCTATTCTGCCTGCCAGATCTTCACAAGTACCAGTGCTTGTGCCATAGATGATTACAGTCTTCTTCATAATCTTCAGTTGTTTTTTATTATAAATGTGCGGTTAAAGTTCTTGGTTTTAACACCACCAAGCATTCTGCTCGGTCGTATCACCGCTGCAAAATTAGCTCGGTTTTAACTTCTACACAATACCTAAATTCTATGATTTTTAGGATTCTATGGTGGATTGTGGGTTGCTTTCTGTATCTTTGTAAACATCTATACAACAACTACATTATGAAAGATATATCAACATACGCCCATGACGGCATGGAACTTCCTTTTGAGGATTGGAGCAACAAGCTTCACTCCTTCGGCGACTTGACTTCCATTATTCAGTCAACTCACGATGCCGCTCTGTCTTCTGCGGTCAAAGCGATCAACCGTTTGCAGACAATGCGCAACTGGCTCATAGGTTATTACATCGTGGAATATGAACAGCACGGCAAGGATAGGGCAGAGTATGGGGCAAAGCTGCTGAAGAAACTGGAGGAGAGAGTGAATAGGAAGGGAATAAACATAACCCTATTAAAAAACTCTCGAAGCTTTTACCTTCACTATCCTCAGATGGCAGAGAACTTAGTTCCTGCAATTAGTCCGACAGTGTCGGACCAATTAGTAAAACGAGTTAACGCATTGTCAACAAACGATAATTTTTGGTCTGATAATAAACAAAAAGAAAAAAGTCCGACAGTGTCGGACCAATTCAAAACTTCAGGCAAAAAAATAATATCGTCACTGTCATTCTCTCATATTGTTGAGTTACTTACTCTCGACGACCCTCTTGCCCGTTATTTCTACGAGCAGGAGTGCATCAAGTGTACATGGTCGGTTCGTGAGCTTCGTCGTCAGATAAGTACCAACCTATATATAAGGGCTGGTATCAGCACCAATCCGGACAAACTGTTGTCGCTTCCTTCCGTTCAAGGTCATGATTCGGCAGAGTTACAGATACGCCAACCTTTCACCTTTGAGTTTCTTGGATTGAAACCGCAGGACGTTATTGACGAACATGACTTGGAGAATGCACTAATCAGTCATCTGCAAGAGTTCATTCTTGAACTTGGAAAGGGCTTCTGTTTAGAGTCACGACAAAAGCGCATTATCATCGATGACGAATATTATTATCCCGATCTTGTGTTCTATAACCGCATTCTGCATTGCGGAGTAATCATCGAACTAAAGAACGAGGAATTCTCATACGAGAACTTCGGACAGCTCAACGCATACGTGTCTCATTATCGCGAGAACGAAATGCAACCCGGCGACAATCCTCCTATCGGCATTCTCCTCTGCACTCGCAAGGGAAAGAAAATGGTTGAGTATGCTCTTGCGGGCATGGACAACCAGCTGTTTGTTTCCACGTACATGCTACAGTTGCCCGACAAGAAAACGCTGGAGGACTTTTTGCGAAGACAATTAAGCGAGCAGAACGAAGTGTAAGGTTACTCGTTCATCTCGCGGTCGAGTCGGTCGCGCCACAGATACTTGCGTGTCTCATGCACGATTACGCCATTCAGGAATATCAGCGACAGCAGATTAGGAATAGCCATGAGGGCGTTCATGCAGTCGGCTATGTTCCACACTATAGCGAGATTGGCAACGCTGCCTGCAAATACTGCCACGATGTAGAGCAGACGATAGACGTAGGTGCAGCGCTTTCCCTTGATATATTCCATTGCTCGCTCGCCATAATAGCCCCATCCGAGAATGGTGCTGAAGGCGAATGTCAGCAAGCCGAAGCTCAATATGAACGGACCGATGACTGGAATCTTCGAGAAAGCCATCTTCGTCAGCTCAGCACCTTCGCTGTAGTCGATGTCGGGATAGGCTATGATACTGCTTACAATGACGAGCCCGGTGAGCGCACATATCACCACCGTGTCCCAGAATGTGCCCGTTGACGATACCAAAGCCTGGCGTACCGGATTCTTGGTGCGTGCCGCAGCTGCAACGATTGGGGCTGAACCGAGTCCCGACTCATTGCTGAACAGACCGCGCGCTATGCCGTAACGGGCTGCCATCATGACCGAACCGCCCGCAAATCCGCCTCCTGCTGCTTCCGGCGAGAATGCCGAATGCACTATCAGTCTTATCGCCGGCACAATGTAGCAGGCATTGCCACACAATATGTAGACGCATCCCAACACATACAGCAATGCCATAAACGGAACCAGCATACTGCACACTTTTGATATGCTTCGAACACCGCCGATGAGCACAGCAGCCGTAAGCAGCATCAGTATGCTGCCACTCAATTCCGTGCTGATGCCATACGAAGCATGCATTATGGTCGAAATGGCATTGGCTTGCACCGTGCATCCTATGCCGAATGCTGCTATTGCTGTGAACAAGGCAAAGAGAAATCCCATCTTGCGCCAGCCCAAACCTCGTTCCAGAGTATACATCGGACCTCCCTGCATGCGTCCGCTCTCAGACTTTACTCTGTATTTTATGGCGAGCAAAGCCTCGGAATATTTTGTAGAAATGCCGAAAACGCCCGTCAACCAACACCAGAACACAGCTCCAGGACCGCCTAATGCCACCGCCGTAGCAACACCAATGATGTTTCCCGTACCTATTGTGGCAGCAAGAGCGGTAGCAAGCGCGCCAAACTGCGACACGTCTCCCTTCTGCGATTTGTCGCGTTGTACCGACAGACGGATGGCTGTGAATATCTTGCGTTGCGGAAAACGCAGGCGGATAGTTAGAAAAATGTGGGTGCCAAGTAGCAGTACTATCATTGGCCAGCCCCAAAGACACGAGCTGAGTGTGGCGAAAAAATCGTTGACGTTATCCATATTCATGTGTTTTTATTACGGCTTTATAACTCCCAAAATGATTCCGTTTATTAAAGAAACATTGCAAGTTGTTCAATAAAACGCTACAAAAGTAATAAAATAAAGCCAATAAAGAACAAAATATGAATAGTTTGTTTATACTATCAGCCCACTGTTCAGCGATTTTTCATAACCACATCCTCAACAACATGCTTCACGAGGTCGCCCAATGGCAGTTCGACGGTAACTTTATTTGATATCTTGAACGCAGGAGAAATGATAGGCACTGTCTCCATTTTGTGTTCGAACGTATTGTAGCGGCGTTCAACGCCAAGGTTCATATAGAAACTGTTGTTGCCAACGGTCATATATCCACCATAGCTTGTTGTAGGCACGAATGGGAATGCCGCCATACTTATGAATGGATTGCTATTATAATAGGTGCCAAAGATGGTGGCTGAAAGATTTGGGTTGAAGCTATAGACTATCTGTCCTGATATGCCGTATTGCGAGATGATGCCCCTATGGTAGTGATAGCGGTTGGCAATAAGCGCACCCTGCATATTAATTGCTCCAAGGCTATATTGCATGTTGCCACTTACCGATTGCACATCCATCAGTCCTATGTAACTGCGGTATGTTCCAACGGCAGTAAACTTCAAGTCTTTTGAAATCTTTGTCGACATCGCCCCTGAATGGCTTGCGTCATATTTGTAGGCAAGCGGTGGCTCTGTAGCGAACGGCATAGGCGTAAGTGGTGTTTTAGGCATGGCAAGAAGTTCGGAAGAAGATAACGCCCTCATCATTAGAATGTCAGAGTAGGAAGGCGCGACAGAATGGAACTCCGTATTCTTATAGTCATCATCTAAAGACAATGGTATTTGCTGCCCCAGCACTTCTTGCGACGTTGCCCCCTGCATTGCTGCCAACAAGAATATTAAAAAAGCTATCAGTTTCTTCATAACATATCACACTTATTGTTATCGGAAATACCATTTGTCTTTGTTGATGGCAAAAATACGATTTTTAAAGAGAACTGTTAGATACATTATACTTAAAAACAGTTAATAACCATTCATAATTCTATACCTTATACGTTAGTCTAATAAACCACCCCAAAAGGAAGATATTAGATTGAAACAAAGAGTGCACCGGGAAGTGAAATCAATGGATTATGAACTAAACATAAAGAGACCTACTCCTTGAGTATAGGATGGGGAAACTCATCATGGAATGTATTGGCCCATATTGCCAATCCGTTCACATGGAGTTGGAAGAATTCAAGCAATGAGATGAACAGCAGGTATTTCGACCGCAAGCAGTCTGGTTATGGAGTGGATAGTCATTGCTATGTAAAAATGAGCGCTTCTTATGTGTTCGGCTTCGGCAAACACGTAAAACAAAACAATGAGGCTTCACGGCAAAATGGTGCTGGGTCGGCGATATTGGAATGATGACAATTAGTATAAAAGGTGCATAACAAATGAAATACCCAGAAACTAAAAACAGCGGCCTACGCCGAAGCGTAAGTCGCTGTAATAGAAGCGTGGACCAGCCAGGGCTTGAACCTGGGACCTCCAGATTATGAGTCTGTTGCTCTAACCAACTGAGCTACAAGTCCGACTTATACCTAATGGATAAGTTTGCGGATGCAAAGATACTGCTTTTAAAGCAGAATGCCAAATTTTTAAACAAAAAAATGTGGGATACATGAAATTTGGTGTAACTTTGCAACGAATATATAACCGTGAGATACTTCTTAAACATACTGCTCGTTATAGTGCTGACGATGGCTGGATGCACCCGTGCCCACGCTGCCGACCGCAAGTACGCGCTTCAGATTATGAAGCGTGTGTTCGGCTATGCAGCCTCGGTCGACACCGTAGGATTGAAGGCTCAGGAGAGCTATGCATATCTGAAGTACGACATACGTACCAACCGCCGCAACTGTCTGTTGCTCGCCATTCCGACGATGTATGCCATTGCAAACACCGGAGTGCGCGAACATGTAGGCGAAACCTACGACCGCATGATGATGAAACGTCCGGGCGACATGCACCTTACGCAGATGCTCGAGCGCAACACCATACCTTACGGCATGCGAACAATGCCCACCGTACTGAAATATCTCACTCCTCTCATCTACGAAGAACTGCTCATCGACGGACGAATCATATCGCCTTTCCACGTGCGCAACCGCCGTTTCTACCGCTACAAGGTCAGTCCGTTTATGCGCGGAGCCGTAATCGTAAGCTTCAGGCCGCGCCTCAAGAACACCAAACTGGTGCGCGGATGGGCACGTATAGAGGAATCGACGGGCCGGATACTCGAAACTTCGTTTGACGGCGAGTACGACCTCGTGCGCTTCCATGTAACGATGACCACGGGCGACGAGGGCGTCAAGACACTCATGCCGGCACAATGCAACCTCAACACCCGATTTCTCTTCCTCGGCAACGACATCACCGCCGAATACACAACGGTGTACGACCTGCCCAAGAAGTTGCCCGACTCTGTACATATCGTCAACCGCAGCGACACGGCGCTGCTCAATCTCGTGCGACCCATACCCGCAAACAGCCACGAGCAGTATCTCTACAGCCGCTACTACGCAGCACGCGACGCACGCCAAGCCGACACCGCCAGCCAGCGCAGCAAGACCCGTATGTGGACCAAACTGCTATGGAAGAACGTCGGCCGCCGCCTCGTGATGCGCACCCGACGCAAGTTCGGCACGCACGAGCAGGGCAACTTCCGCATCAGTCCGGTGCTCAATCCGCTGTCGTTCAGCTACAGTGCGCGCCGCGGACTGACGTATAAGTTCGACATCAGAGGCTCCTACTTCTTCAACGAACGCCAGGCCCTGCAGCTGCGATTCAAGACCGGCTACTCCTTCAAGCAGAAGCAGATATACTTCGACTTCCCCTTCACATTCTATATCAACCAGCGACGCAACGCCTACATACGCACCGAGTGGTCGAGTGGACGACATATATACAACTCCGAACTGATGGATGCTATCCGACTGGAACGCAAGGACAGCATAGACTGGTCGCGACTCAACCTCACCAACTTCAGCGTGCACAGCTTCAAGGCCGTGGCACACTACGACCCGTCGTCGCACTGGGGGCTGGAACTGGGCATTGTCTCGCACAAGCGTACTGCCGTCGACAACCATAGCTTCAACCTTCTGGGCCGCAAGGACTCGTACAACTCCGTAGCACCTATCGCCGAGCTTACCTATAGGCCCATGGGCTACAACGGACCTATCCTGACCATCGACTACGAGCGTGGCATACGCAAGTTCATGGGGTCGGACACAGACTACGAGCGTGTGGAGATAGACGGACAGTACAAGCACCATCTCTCGGCGCTGAGCTATCTGCAGCTGCGCGCCGGCACCGGATTCTACACACACAAGGGATTCGGCAGCTACTTCCTCGACTACTCTAATTTCCGCGAAAACAACATTCCCGGAGGCTGGAACGACGACTGGGCATGCACATTCGAGTTGCTCAACAGCCAGTGGTACAACGCCTCAAAGTACTACGTGCGTGCCAATGCCGCCTACGAGACACCGCTGCTACTGCTGTCGTGGCTTCCCATAGCCGGCCGACTGATTGAGCGTGAGCGCATATACATCAACGCCCTCTCCGTAAAACGCCTCAATCCCTACATCGAATACGGCTACGGATTCTCCACAAGAGCCTTGTCGCTGGGCTGGTTCGTAGCACAGCGCAACTGGCGTTTCGACGGAATGGGCGTGCGGGTGAATATGGAGCTGTTCAGACACTGGTAACGACGATTTGCCCCACTTGTAATGACTGTTTCAGCCGCTTGTAATGAACGAATTTGAAAAGGAGTCCTTTGGGCTTTCAAAAGGACCCCTTTTAGGTTGCAAAAGGAGTCCTTTTGCAATGCAAAACGAACCCTTTTGAAGGGCAAAAGGACTCCTTTTGTTTTATGACGCGAAAATCGCTGCTTTTTTAAGCGATAATTGCTGCTTTTTATGGTTCATCTGAAAAATAGAGTGATAATAATTATTTATTATTATAATGTAACAAGCTTATATAGTAGAGGGTGTGTCAAAACTCAATTCTACGGGCTGAAAGCCCAAAAAGCACATAGCCCAAGGCAGCGCCTTGGGTGTACGGATTGAAAATAGCAAAACGCCCTGTAAGGGCAAAAGCATTGATAATTAACGCTTTTGCCCATACAGGACGCATTGCTTTTGGTGGCTTTTTACCTCAGGGCGTTGCCCTGGGCTATGTGCTTCTGCCCCTTCGGGGCGTGCTGCTTAGACTTTTGACACACCCTCAGCAATCAATGATACAAACTCTATTATTTGTAATGATGATTTGTATTCGACTTGCTGATGCGGAGGCCGGAGACCTCCGCTACTTATATTCCCGGCAATACCTGCCTGTTATTTCAGCAACGAATCAATGAGAGTCTTTGCTGCCGCCTCCGACGGACGTGGCGCATAGGCATCGACGATGTTGAAGTCCTTGTCGATAAGTACGAAGCGTGGAATGTAGAATATAGCCCATTCAGAGTGCAGCTTTGGGTCGACGCAGTTGTACTGTTTCAGTTCCTTGGCGTGCGCATTGAGATAGTTTAGCCATGCCTTGTGGTTGGTGTCGGTAGAGATGGGGATGAACACGATGTCCTTACCGGCGTATTCCTTGCTCATTTTCTCAAAATATGGCGACTCCTGCTTGCACGGTCCGCACCACGTAGCCCAAAAATCCAGATACAGAATCTTGCCCTTGAATTCGGACAGACGATGCGTATTGCCATCCACGTCGGCAAATGTTATGTCTATAGCCGGACTGCCTTTGGCAAGTTTCTGTGCCTGCTTTATCTTGGCTTGCAGCTCTACTGCAAACTCCTTGTTTGCCAGTCTGTCGATGAATACACATATGCTGTCGAGCGTATTGCGGTCTACGCGATTGCGCAGCACGTTGGCTTTGTCGGCAGCCTGATACATCTCCGTCATGCGAGGCGATATGCTCACGCCCTCGCCCCATGCCTTGAAGGTGTCGTTTTCGGGCTGTACTATGTAGCCCATAACGCTTCTCACTACAGCCACGTCCATCAGTTCGTCCTTCGCTACAGCCTTGTATAGCGGATTGGCATAGGCAGTCAGATTCTTGTAGAAGGTCTCCATCTCCTCCTTCAGTTGCTTGCGCGTCTTCTTCTCGCCACGCAACCATGTGGCATACGTGATGTAGTTGATGTAGCTGTTGAGCACGTCGGCAGTGATGCGCGCCTCCTCCAGCTGCTTGAACTGGCTGCTTACGCCCTTGAGTGCAGCCAGTTCGCCGCGGCGTACTGCTGCCAGACTGTCAATGAGAGCCTTGGTCTGCACGAAGTCGGCACGCAGATTGGAGCCGCCTTCGATGTACGATCCGCCCTTGGGAAACAATCGGTACTTCATATATTCGTTGGCTGCGGCACCACGTCCCGTAAATGTAGCCTCCTTGTTGTTGGTGGTGATGCGCACGGTAAGGTCGTCGCCGGGCGATAGATAGAGCGTGTTGCGGCTTATATTATAATATTGGGGCTGCTCAAGCACAAACGTAGTGTCGAAGCAACCGTTCTTGTCTGTATGCAATGTGAGGTCGCGGCTGTCGCCCACAATGGCTGCCGCGCCGTCGTACTGCATTTTGACGCTTGTGGTGCCCATGCCTATGAGCTGGCCCTTAAGGTGTACCTTGCCGTCGCTGGCGGCACTCATCCCCATGGTAGAGGACAAGATGCCGGCAGCCACTGCTATAATTCTGAGTTTGTTCATAAAAGCTTTAGATGAATGCTATGTCCTTGATTTTGCCGAAGCCCTTGTGTATCTGTGTAGACGGGAACTTGTGGTCGTCGTCCACTTTGCCTGCGGCATTGAGCTGAAGCACCACGAGTTCGCCCGTGCCGTCGCTCTTGTTGACGGCTACACCGAGCAGTCGGCTGAACGGATGACCGTATGTCTCAGTGCCAAGGTTGTCGTTGCCGTCATTCCATGAGAATGGATTGACAGCCATTCGCAGACAACTGATTGTCGCACGAGTGTCATCGCTCTGATAGATAACCTTGCTGCTGCCGGTAGATATGTCGAGTTTGTACACCTTGTTGCCTGCTGCATAGAAAATGATGTTGTTGAACGTAGCGCCTGATGTCATCGGTGTATTCTCGTCAATGCCCTCAGGAGTAGGGAATTCGAATACGTTTGTCATTGTAGCTTCGTTGGCATGAGTCAGTGCATAGTAGCTGAATATATACACATGCGACATGTTGCCCGGTGCTAAAGAGTAGGCATAGCAGTTGTAGCGTTGCCAGATGGCTATGCCAGTGCGCTGATAGTGATAGCCGTTGACGATATTGATGACGTTCTCGTTTTCTGGTATATGGTTCGGGTCGCGTGCGTCCACTCCGTTCTTATATGCTATGCGCTTTATAGGAGCGTTCTTCTTTATGCCTGACGGTTTGTAGCCTCCCCAGAAGTCGGGAGCCGACTGCAAGGCAATATGTACGAAGCGATGGCTTGCATTGTCATAGCCCAAAGCAGTGTGTGGTCCAGCCGCAAACTTGCTGATATTGCATTCGCCGGTCAGAATATCTTCAGGGGACATCTGGAACAAAAACGGTGAGGTAGAACATTGCGAGAACATGTGTCCTTTGCTGCAAAAAAGCAATCCGTAGTTGGGGCATGCCTGGGTCTGGAAGTCATTGAAGTCGACATTGCCTATCTGCAATGGCGAGAACAGCTGGGTCCATGTAGCCATCAGCTTGAACTTGTTGGTCTGGTCGACGAGTCCCGACTCCTCTCCATTGGTAGTAGTGACGAACAACTGACTGTCGGCTGTGTACAACCAGTATGATTTGTTTGGCTGCTTCTGCATGTACGACAGGCTGACGGGTTGGCCCGTAAGGTCTTTGCCTGTTTCTTGTTTGTAGGCATCGGGAGTAACCATCATGACGCTGCCGATATACTCCACTGCACCCAGTTCGGCATGATTGTCCTTCTCGTGAAGCACCATCCATGCCTTGGTGTACGGCTTGCCCACCTCAACAGTGGTCGGCACCATGGTCTTGGCGTTAGTACGTGTGTCGGTGACGTATAGCTTTATGTAGTACTTGTACACAAAGTTCGGGTCGTTAGGATCCATAGTCAGCGTCAACGATTCGTCATGGCCGATGGTGTCGTTGCGGCTTGAGTTTGCCGATGTGGTGTTCATCACCCATGTGTATTTCAGGTATGACTTGTCACCATCATTGGTCTTGATTTCCGGATTGATGGTATAGGTCATCTCCGTGTCAGCTTTGCGTACGCCGTAGCTCTGGTTCAGCTTTACTGATATGTCAGATATGCTTTCGTCGTAGTCATAGTTTCCCTTGTCCTCGTAGCACGATGCCAGGAGCGACGAGAGCAAAACCGCACATAATGTATGTCTTGTTATGATTCTCATAATCGTGTCTCTTTAATGATTAGTTGAATGTTACCGGTGTGCCGTCGGTCTCTGTGAGCGGCTTGTCGTGTGTGCTGTTGTACTGGGTCAGTGCATTCCGCAGCGCTTCCATTACGTCATCGTCAAATCCCCATGAATGATAATTCTTCTGATAATAATACAACATTGAAATATCATTGGCAGAAAGGCCTTCGGCAGCGAGTGCTGCCATGATGAAGCGTACCTTCTTCTCGCCGTAATTGCCCAATACCGACGAGTAGGCTGCGTTCCATTCCTCGGGGCTGAACACCCACATGCTCGACCAGTCGGTTTCGTCGGTCAGCGTGATTTCATACTGCTGGCGTTCCATGGTGCCCGGTACGAAGTCGCTGTTGGCATAGTCTACCTTGATTACGCACTTGCTTTCCTTGCCGTCCTTGGGATACTTGCAGCGAATGGTGAACTCCTTGCGATACTCGCCTGCCTCCATTTCGGCGGCTTCGGGCATCTCCAGTTCGGGCATATCATAACCTTCTACCGGCTCAGCCATAAGTTTTATCTTCAAAGGTTTGTCGCTTATGCGGCCTTCGAGCTGCAAACACACCTTGACATCATAATAGCTGAGGTCCATTGTCTTTTCTTGGGCATACAGACCGAAGAAATCTACCACCGATGAAAGATTCTCGTAGCTGTTGCCACTGTCGTAAAATCCTCCATAACCATCCGATGCCATGAAGTTCAAACCGGGTGTTCCGCTGAACGGTTCAACCTCTTCCTCCTTGCAACTTGTGAAGGCGAGCAGCACACCGAATATAATAAATGCTATCTTATAGAGTTTCATGATTGTTGAGTTTTTTAGTTTACATTACCTAATACAGTCTCGTCGTCGGGTATCGGGAAGCGATAGCGTGCCTCTGTCATGTTCGTGATAGGGCAGAACTGGAATGTCTTGTAGCCCTGACGCTTGTAGAAGAACCATAGCTGTCCTTCGCCATAGAACTCCTTGCGATACTCTTTTTCGATGTTGTATAACTTTTCGCTCTCGTTGGCAAAGGGCTGCAGGTCTTCAAGACCGCGTGCTCCGCGTACTATCGAGAGCAAGTCGGCAGACTCGGCGAGGTCGTCGGTACACTCGGCAAGGATGTAGTACATCTCCGGCAGACGTATCAGCGGCATGGTGTTCTGCAATACGGGCGAGTAGAGACCGCTCTGGGTGTACTTCAGCATGTACGCTCCGTTTGAGCTGATGGCAAATCCTGCTCCGTCTTTATAGCGCATGTCGTTCTGTCCGTCGACCGTAGTGTCGAATATCTTGTCCAATCTGTTGCCGTCGCCGAGGATTATATACTTGTTCCACATGGCTATCGTAAATTCGCTCTTTACGCGACTTGGGAATGTCTGCGAGTCCATGTTCAAGGCAAAGAGAAGCTCGGTAGACCCCACCTTGTCCTGTGCATTGTCGGTGATGAGGGCGAAACGCTTGCTTCCATCAGCCTTCTTGGCATCGATAACTTCCTGCGCATACTTGGCGGCATTCACCTTGTCGCCCATCCACATATACACACGTGCCAGCTCAGCCTTCACCGCATACTTGTTCATACGGTTGAAACGATGCTTGAGGAAGGGGTCGGTGCTACCGTCGTCGTCGTAGCTTGGGAACGCGATGTTCATAGGGTCGTTCTCCAGCAGAGTCTCAGCCTGCTTCAGACTCTTCACGATACTGTCGGCAACAACGCTTGCCGGCAACAGCTTAGCCACATCTCTGTTGAGGTGAGTGCGGTAGGGTATGGACGGCGAAGAGGCGTTGTCCTTGTATATAGGACCGAACATACGCAGCAAATCGAAGTAGAGGAACGAGCGTAAGCCCAATGCTTCGCCCTTGATGATGTCCTTGTAGCCGGCAGTATGTATCACGTTGCCGCGCTTTTCGATGTTGTCGAGCAGATTGTTGAGGTTGGCAATGAGGTAGTAATCGCTCGTCCAGAACGTCTCATAATATGTCTGCGTACGTGTAGAGGGATAGGTGTACCACGTAATCTTGTCGTAGTCGGTTTCAAGATTTTCGTTGTTGAAGTAGCGCTGTGCCAACTGGTCGATGAAACCGTACGTCATCTCACGTCCATAGAGCTGCGTTGTGCTCATCTTGATATAGACACCGGTCAACGCTTCCTTAAATCCTTGCTCGTTCTTGAACAGGTCTTTCTCCTCAACATTGGTCTTCGGCGTTATGTCGAGCCAATCGTTGCAAGAGCAGAAGAGTGTTGTGAGCCCTAATAATATATAATATAGTCTTTTCATATTGTGTCAAGTTTATATTCTTAGAATGTTAAATTGAGCGACATTGAGATTTGTCTTGACATAGGATATTGTATGCCTCGCTCCTGCTTGATGGTCGACCAGTGGAAGAGGTCTTCCATATACAGTCCTACTGAGGCGCTGCTCAATCCCAGCATACTAATCCACTTCTCGTAACGCTTCTCAAAACGATACTGCACGTTGATGGTATTCAGCACCAATTCGTTCTGATCCATGAGGAAGCGGGTGGTTGCTTTGGTCAGCGAACCGTTTTTATCGGAAGTTACAGCCTTGTATTTTGCCAGGTCGCCGGGCTTCTGCCAGCGGTCGGTGAAGGCGCGGCGGTCGACGTTGTAGCGCAGGTTGGCGTTTTCAACCTTGTCCACCAGTGTCTTGTTGTAGTACTGTCCGCCGAATCTGTATTGTGAAGCGAGGCTCACGCTGAGTCCGCGCCAGTTGAAGTTGAGGCTGAGTGTACCCTGCAGATCGGGTTCGGTGTCGCCCACCGGTACCTGATCGGCAGCGTTGTATTCGCTTGTGCGTCTGCCGTCACGGGTGAGATATACTTCTCGACCGGTAATCGGGTCGATGCCCAACGAGCGTACTGCCCATATCATCGACTGTGAATAGCCCTCCTCATAGCGTGGCAACGGACGCGAAAGCTTGTTCGGATTGTCCTCGTCGGCCTTCATCTGCTGTTCGTTGCGGCTGCGCATGGCGTTCGAAATCTTCTTGATGGTGTTCTTATTGTGACTTCCGTTCACCACAATACTAAGGTTCATCTGCTTTGAAGGGATGTAGAGCGGCATGTATCGAACGTTGAATTCGTAGCCGTTATTGGCTATGTTTCCGATATTGTCCTTAATGCTGCTGAATCCGATTGAGGGCGCCAATGAGTAGTCAAGCACCGTATTCTTGGTCAGTTTGCGGTAATATTCGAAGCGTCCGCTAAATCTGTTGTTGAACATTGTAAAGTCGATGCCGAAGTTCCATGCGTTGGTTGTCTGCCACTTGAGGTCGGGATTGCCCATGCCGTACAACAGTGTGCCCACAACATCCGAACTCTGATAGATGCGCATGGTGTTGGCGTAAGAGTACATCTGCAATGCCTGGTAGGCGGCAAAGCCCTGCGTACCGGTCACACCGTATGTGGCGCGCAACACGAGTTCGTCGAATATGTTGAGTTTCTTAATCCAGTTCTCCTTGTCCATATTCCATCGCAGGCCTGCCGACCAGAAAGGTGCATAGCGGTTGTTGCGTCCGAACTCTGACGAGGCGTCGATACGTCCGTTGAGGTCGGCTGCATACTTCTGGTCGTAGGTGTAGCTCACTGTTGCCACACCGCCGAAAGAGCGTGTCGTACTTTCGTCACCACTGGTAGATTGAACCTTGGCTCCGAGGTACACCTCGTCCATATTGTCGTTGGGGAAGCCAGTAGCGAGCACGCCGGCGCTGTGATACTTGTCCTGCTTGATGTTCCAGCGGAAGAACGAAGCGAGTACGTGACGGCCCTTCCACACCTTATTATAATTGGCGGTGAAGGCTGCGTCCCATCCCAGGCGTGTGTCGTTGGTCCAGTTGTACATACCCCTCTGGTCGATGTTCTGAACGGTGATGTAGTCGGTATGGTTTGCCGATTTGAACACGTCGTTGTCTGAAGTGGTCTTGGTGAGGGTGAGGTCGAACGCCAGACGCAGGTTTTCAATAGGTGTATATTCGGCACGGAAGGCGTCGCGCACTTCAAATGCCTTGTTCTGGTCTTTGGTGTTGTAGAGTGTGTTGTACATAGGATTGCCCACATCCGCTCCCGAAGTGCGATAGTAGCCGTCAGTAGTTGTGACGCTACGTTCGAGGTATTTGGCAATCTGTCCGTTAGAATCGTAGATGCGATAATACGGGTTGAGCAGGGCATAATCGTTGAACGTACCATAGGGCGAGGTACGGTCGGATACGGTATAGTCGACATAAGCCACATTGCTGATAAGAAGTCCCTTGTAGCGATAGCGTATGTCGAGGCTTACGCTTGTGCCGTTGACGCCAGTCTTCTTCATGATACCGGGCGCACTGTTGACACCAGCATACAGCTTATAGCGCAGTTCGTTTGTGCCACCTTCGATGTTGAGTCCGTGGCGCTGTGCAAACACGGTGCGCAGAGGCTGCGAGAGCCAGTAGGTATTTACGCCACGCTCTACATCAAGCAGTTTGCGGCGGTAGATTTCAAGCAGGTTCTGCTCGTCCTGCACAGAAGTAGGGTCGCTGTAAAAACCTGCACGTTTCTCCAGTTCGAGTTTCTCGGCTGCGTTGAGCAAGTTATAGTCGGTAAGGTCGGGGTATTCAATCTTGTAGTTGCCGTTGTATGTAACGCGCAGCTTGCCAGCTGCCGGAGCCTTGGTCTCAACTACAATGACGCCGTTTGATGCCTGCGAACCGTATATCGCCATGGCTGCAGCGTCCTTCAGAAGGGTGATGCTCTCGATCTGGGCGGGGTCGATGTCCATGATCTTGGTTACGCTCACGCCTATGATACCGTCAAGAACAAAGAGCGGCTGGTTGGGTCGTGTGTCCACATCGCCACGCATAATGACTGTCTCATCGGTAGAGTAGTCGCCCATACTCGATTGTCCGCGCATGCTGAATTCGGGCACAGAACTTGGATTGGAGCCCGAAAGCATGTTGTCGCCCTTGCGGAATCCAGGGTCGAGCATAGTGATTGCATTGAGGATATTGCCCGAAGATATCTTGCGGATATCGTCGCCCGACACTCTGTTTGCCGAACCTGTGAAGCCTTCCTTCTTACGTTCGAAGATACCGGTAACAACGACTCCTTCGAGTGCCTTCGACTTTTCAGCAAGAACAATGTTCATCGGCTTGCCGTTCCATTTCACGGTTTGGTCCTCGTAGCCCAAATAGGTTACGACGAGCGATGCCTGGTTGGTCACCCCTTTCTTGATGACGAACTTGCCATTGACGTCAGTCACGGCTCCGATACTGGTACCCTTGATACGGATAGAGGCTCCTACAATCGGTTCGCCTTGCGCATCCGTAACTATACCGGTACATTGTGTGTGCTCATCTGATTGCTGCTGCACACTTACTTTCTCACTGTTGCTCTGGTATGGAGCGGCGTAAGAATTATCCCCCCATTAAGCTGAGCAACACGCTGATTGATAGCAATGTCCTATGCATAAATATTGAATTTGGTTTGACATAATGACGCACATCTGCTATGCGTCATATACATTGTTCTTGATTAAACATTTCAAAGTCTGATGTTTCAACCCTTCGGTTTTACTCGTGGTTAATACGATTTCGTTGATTATACTCCCGTTTTAGTTTAAAACTCGTAATAATCTGCAAAAGTAAAATTTAAATTGTAAAAATTAACACCGTTTGAGTTATTAAATGTCAACTCTTGAAATTGCTCAGAATACGTTTGTTTTCATGGATTTGCCATACCCGTTTTCAAATGTAGTCCTTTTGGCTTTCAAAAGGACTCCTTTTAGGTTGCAAAAGGACTCCTTTTGCAATGCAAAACGAACCCTTTTGAAGGGTAAAAGGACTCCTTTTCGAAAACCGTCGTTTGACGGGCAAAAAAATAACGGGGCCGTTGCCTCTTCGGCGACGACCCCGTCTCTATATAGCTGCCATTTGTTCTGTTTCAGCAACAGGACATATAAAAGCAATTACTTCGATAGGAATTTATCTATTTGGGCAGCTATTTGCTTTCCGCTTGCCATTGCACGTACTACGAGCGAGGCTCCGTTGGCGGCGTCGCCGGCTACGAATACGTTGGGGGCAAACTTGGGTTGTTCGGGCTTGAGGAATCCCATTGCGAGCAACACCATTTCACATTTGATGATTTCTGGCTTGCCCACTGGCTCCATCAGCGGACGTCCGCCATCGGGATTGGGCTTCCAGGTTATCTCCTGAACGCGTACTCCGGTGAGCTTGCCGTTCTTGTCGCCAAGGAACTCCAATGAGTTGATGTTCCATCGGCGTGTGCATCCCTCCTCGTGCGACGATGTAGTCTTGAGTGTACGAGGCCAGTTGGGCCATGGATTCTTTGGGTCGTCGGGTCCGTCTACGGGTCGCGGCATAATCTCAATTTGTGTCACTGACTTGCATCCCTGACGGTGTGCCGTTCCGATGCAGTCTGATCCAGTGTCGCCACCGCCAATAACGAGCACGTCTTTGCCCTTGGCGTTGACCAATTCTTCCTTCTTGAACTCCATACCTGCCAACACTCTGTTTTGCTGTGAGAGCATTTCGAGAGCGAAGTGTACGCCCTTCAGTTCGCGTCCGGGAATCTTGAGGTCGCGCGCTGTGGGCGTGCCGGTAGACACTACGTAGGCGTCGAAGCCTTCGGGCAGATGTTCTACGTCGACTGGTGAGTTGTATTTGAATACGATGCCCTCCTCTTCGAGCAGAGCGATACGGCGGTCGATGACAGCTTTGTTGAGCTTGAAGTTAGGTATGCCGTAGCGCAGCAGACCGCCTGCGCTTTCGTTCTTCTCCATCACTGTTACCGAGTAGCCCATGTGGTTGAGGCGGTTGGCAGCCACGAGTCCGGCTGGTCCGGCTCCGATGACGCATACTTTCTTGCCGTTGCGTTCGGGTTGTTCTACACGTACGTAGTCCTCCTGGAATGCGTGTTCGGTAATGGCACACTCGTCCTCGCGGTTGGTTGTAGGTTCGTGTTCAACGAGATTGAGCACGCAAGCCTTCTCGCACAGCGCCGGACAGATGCGTCCGGTGAACTCGGGGAAGTCGTTGGTAGAGTTGAGCAGGCGATAAGCCAGCTCCCAGTCGCCCTTGTATAGAGCGTCGTTCCACTCGGGTGCCTTGTTGCCCAAGGGGCATGCCCAGTGGCAGAAGGGTACGCCACAGTCCATACAGCGTGATGCCTGCTGTCGGCGGTCGTTGCTGTTGAGTGTTTGTTCGACTTCACCAAAGTCGTGAATGCGGTCGTGTATGGGGCGGTAGCCCGCCTCTTTGCGGTGTATAGTGAGGAATGCTTTTGGATTGCCCATAATTCCTAATTTTGAGTTTTGAGTTTTGAGTTTTGAATTTTTGCGACTTGCAGTCGCAATTTTGAGTTTTGAGTTTTGAATTTTGAGTTGTGCGCTTTGCGCATTTTGAATTATCCAGTTTTGAGTTTTGGGTTGTTCAGTATTGGTTTTAAGATGATTCTATAAATCAATTCAAAATTGAACAATTCCTAATCGGCTCCGTCCGATAATTCAAAACTCAAAATTCAAAACTCCAAACTCTGATTTGCGCCCTCGCGCAAATCAGTAGTCTCTCTGCATGTCTGCAATCTTCTGTTGCAGCTTGCGTACCTGCTCTTCCTGCAGCACACGCTTATACTCGATTGGGACAATCTGTATGAAGTCCTCAACGTAGCGGTTCCAGTCGTCGAGCATGGTGCGTGCGAGTTTCGAACCGGTGTATAGGTAGTGCTGGCGTATGAGTTCGTGCAGCTCCTTGCGGTAGTTGCTGTCGTCGACAAGGTTGATCTCGACCATATCCATATTGCAGAAGTAGTCGAAGTTGTGGTTCTTGTCCCACACGTAAGCTACGCCGCCAGACATACCGGCAGCGAAGTTGCGTCCCGTTTCGCCCAGTACTACTACGCGACCGCCCGTCATATACTCGCAGCAGTGGTCGCCTGCGCCCTCGATAACGGCTGTTGCGCCCGAGTTGCGCACTCCGAAGCGTTCGCCAACCTTACCGTTTATGTATAGTTCGCCGCTTGTTGCGCCATACAGTCCGGTGTTGCCGGCTATGATGTTGTCCTCGGCTGCGAAGTTGCTTCTAATGGGCGGGAGTATTGATATGCGTCCGCCTGAGAGGCCCTTGGCGAAGTAGTCGTTGGCTTCGCCTTCCAGTTTGAAGTCGACACCCTTAACGAGGAATGCGCCGAAGCTCTGTCCTGCCGAGCCCTTGAACTTCACGTTGATGGTCTTGTCGGGCAGTCCTGCCTCGCCATACTTCTGAGCTATCATTCCGCTAAGCATTGCGCCAACGGCACGGTCGGTGTTCTTGATGGCGAAATCGAGCGAAACCTCGTCCTGACGTTCTATCGCGTTCTGCGCTCCACGTATCAGATGCTGGTCCAATACGTCGCCAAGCTCGTGGCGTTGTTGTGCTGTATGATAGAGCGTGCAGCCGTTGGGCTCCTGGAACAGAAGTCGGTGGAAGTCGAGCAGAGCCGACTTGGGATTCTTCTCGTCCTTCTTTGTGACGACGAGTTCGGTGTGTCCTACTATCTCGTTGAGGCTGCGATAGCCCATCTGAGCCAAGTATTCGCGCACCTCTTGGGCTACGAAGGTGAAGTAGTTGACCAGATATTCAGCCTTGCCGCGGAACAGCTTGCGCAGTTCGGGGTTCTGTGTGGCTACGCCCATTGGACATGTGTTGAGGTTGCATTTACGCATCATCACACAACCGAGCACGATCAGCGCTGCAGTACCGAATCCGAACTCCTCTGCACCGAGCAGAGCCATGAGCACAACGTCGCGTCCTGTCTTCAACTGGCCGTCCACTTGCAGACGAACCTGACCGCGCAGACCGTTCTTGACGAGTGTCTGCTGAGTTTCAGACAATCCGATTTCGGGCGAAATACCGGCAAATCGCATGCTCGATGCAGGCGAAGCACCAGTGCCACCTTCGGCTCCTGAGATGACGATGAGGTCGGCCTTGGCCTTGGCAACGCCCGCTGCGATGGTGCCTACGCCACTCTCGGCAACGAGCTTGACGCTGATGGCTGCCTTAGGATTGACGTTCTTGAGGTCGAAGATGAGCTGGGCCAGGTCCTCAATAGAGTAGATGTCGTGGTGAGGAGGAGGCGAAATGAGCGAGATTCCGGGAATAGAGTGACGCGTCTTGGCAATCACCTCGTTCACCTTGAAGCCCGGCAGCTGTCCGCCTTCACCCGGCTTGGCACCCTGCGCCACCTTAATCTGTATCTCCTCGGCGTTGACCAGGTATTCTGTAGTTACGCCGAAGCGTCCCGAAGCGACCTGCTTGGTCTTGCTCGAAAGCGAAACGCCGTCCACAGTCTCGTGGAAACGCTCGCTCAACTCACCGCCTTCGCCTGTGTTTGAGCGTGCGCCGAGCTTGTTCATGGCAAGAGCCATTGCCTCGTGAGCCTCCTTTGACAGAGCTCCGAACGACATGGCACCCGTCACGAAGTGTTTAACAATGTTCTCGACGGGTTCTACCTCGTCGACTGGTATCGGATTTTGTTTGAAATCGAAGAAGTCGCGGATGAAGATTGGTTCTTCTTTCTCGTCGACAAACTTCGTGAACTCTTTGTATTTAGCGTAATTGCCAGTGCGTGTGGCAAGCTGAAGTGTAGCGATGGTTTCGGGGTTCCAGGCGTGGCGTATGCCGTCTTTGCGCCAGTGGAATTGTCCGAAGTTGGGCAGGAAGTCGAGCTTCTTGTGGTTGTTGAAGGCCTTGTTGTGCATGCTGATTGCGTCGCGGGCGATGGTTTCGAGTCCAACGCCGCCTATAGTGCTCACTTCTGTACCGAAGTAGGTCTTCAATAGCGCCTCCGACAGACCTATGCTCTCGAATATCTTGGCTCCGCGATATGAGCGGATGGTTGAGATACCCATCTTTGCCATAATCTTCAACAGACCCTTCTTCACTGCCTTGATGTAGTTGGCTTCGGCTGTCGGATAGTTCTCCTGAATCTTTCCGCGCTTAACAAGGTCGTCAAGTATGGCGTAGGTCATGTACGGACAGAGTGCCGAAGCACCGTAGCCCAAGAGCAATGCGGCGTGCATCACCTCGCGAATCTCACCGCTCTCTACGATAAGTGCGGTCTGCACACGCTTGCCGACGGAAATCAAGTAATGATGAACGGCACTCACTGCGAGCAGCGAAGGAATGGCTGCGTGCTCCTCATCGACATCGCGGTCGCTGAGGATGATGTAGTTGTAGCCGTCGTCGACGCTGCGTTCGGCCTTCTTGCAGAGTGCATCGAGCGACTCGCGCAGTCCGTCTTCGCCCTTGCTGCACTCAAACAGCATAGGCAACTTGACTGTGTTAAATCCCTTGTAGCGTATGTTGCACAGTATATCGAGCTGGGTATTGGTCAGAATGGGGTGGGGCAGACGCACCATCTTGCAATTCGACTCGTCGGGCGAGAGAATTCCTGAGCCCACACGACCTATATATTCCGACAAAGACATGACCAACGACTCGCGGATAGAGTCGATGGCAGGGTTGGTAACCTGCGCAAACTGTTGGCGGAAGTAGTTGAAGAACACCTGCGCGTGGCCGCTCAATACAGCCAGCGGAGTGTCGTTGCCCATTGAGGCGGTAGGTTCCTGGCCGTTGGTAGCCATCGGAACGATTGTGCCATCGACATCTTCCTCGCCGAAACCGAACATCAGCTCCTTGCGTGTGAGGTCGTCGACAGAGTTGTCTACCTTACGTCCGGAGTGCAGTTTCTCAAGTTGTATACGGTTAGTTGATAGCCACTGGCGGTAAGGATGGGCGCTTGCGAGGCGCTCCTTGATTTCTCCGTCGTAGTAGATTTTGCCCTCCTGAGTGTCGATAAGGAGAATCTTGCCTGGTTGCAGGCGTCCCTTTTCGGCAATCTCAGTCGGGTCAAAGTCCATGACACCCACTTCGGATGCCACGACCATGGTGTCGTTCTTGGTAATAGTATATCGTGCCGGGCGCAGACCGTTGCGGTCGAGCATTCCTCCGGCGTATCTTCCGTCGCTGAACAGCAGTGCGGCAGGGCCGTCCCACGGTTCCATAAGTATAGAGTGATACTCGTAGAAAGCCTTCAAATCTTCGGGTATCGGGTTCTTGTCGTTGAAGCTTTCGGGCACCATTACAGCCATAGCGTGCGGCAGTGAGAGTCCGCTCATCACGAAAAACTCGAATACGTTGTCGAGACTTGCAGAGTCTGACATGTCGGGCTGTATGATAGGTGAGATGCCACGGATGTCGCCCAATGCCTCGCTTGAGAGTACACTCTCGCGTGCCTTGAACCAAGAGCGGTTGCCGCGAATGGTGTTTATCTCGCCGTTGTGTGCCAAGAGGCGGAACGGCTGGGCAAGGCTCCATGTGGGGAACGTGTTGGTAGAGAAGCGCGAGTGAACGAGTGCTAATCCTGAAGTGAAGTAATTGTTGGTGAGGTCGGGGTAGTACTGGCGCACCTGCATTGACGACAGCATACCCTTATAAACTATGTTCCGGCTCGAAAGCGAGCAGATGTAGAAGTCCTTGTTATTGACACGGTTTTCAATGCGCTTACGTATAATATATAATGTGCGCTCAAAAGTGGGCACCTTGTCGTCGGTCACGCCCGTGATGAAAACCTGCTTGATGGCCGGTTCGGTAGCAAGTGCCGACACGCCGAGGCATTCGGGATTGGTAGGCACAGTGCGCAGGTGCATGAGCGAGAGTCCTTCGCGCTCGATTTCTTCAATCATTATTGACAGAATGGCCTGCTGCTGTGGCTCGTCTTTAGGAAGAAAGACGAGACCTGTGCCGTATTTGCCCTTCTCGGGCACTGGAATACCCTGCAACAGTATGAATTCGTGAGGAATCTGAAGCATGATTCCCGCACCGTCTCCAGTCTTGTTGTCGGCACCTTCGGCTCCGCGGTGGCGCATATTCTCAAGTACGCGCAGCGCGTTGTCTACTAATTCGTGGCTCTTGTTACCATGAATATTCACTACCATTCCTACACCGCACGCGTCGTGTTCGTAGGCGGCATTGTAAAGTCCTGAAAATTTCTCACCAACCATTGCATGGCTGGCTTGATGGCCTTGTGTTTTTCCCATCTCAATTGCTTTTAATTAGTAAACCATTGAAAAACCTATCAAAGTGTTTGCAAATTTAATGATTTACTTTCAAAAAGCAATATAAAAATCGAAAAAATAAATACTGTTTTTGATTTATAGCAAGAAAGATGTATTATTTTGTAATATTATCGACATGTAAAGTACCGTTTTGTAACATAGCTGCATGTTTATTGCTACGGAATGTAACTTCAACTGCGTCTGTATTCCGACGGCGACATACCCACATGCTCCTTGAAATACTTGCCGAGGAACGACTGATTGGAGAAGTTAAGGCTTTGTGCTATCTCCTTGATGCTGCGTTGTGTGTTGCGCAGAAGCATGCGCAGCTCCATCGTAACGTATGCGTCAATCCACTCGTTGGGTGTACGTTTGGACACGTTCTTTATCGTTTCGGAGAGATATTTGGGCGAGATGCACAATTGCTCGCTATACCAGCTCACTCTACGTTCGGTGCGGAAGTTGTTCTCGACGAGCAATATGAACTTTGTAAAGATTTCTTCGGCACGCGTATTGTGCTCGCTGGTGCGCGACTGTACGCTGTATATCACGTTGCTTACTTCGTAAACCATAGTGAGGAACATCGATTGCATCATCTCGCGACGGAAGTGGTTGTCGGTTTCGTCCATCTTTTGCTTCATGCAGGTCAACGTATGGCGTATGAAGCTGGCCTTGTCTTCGGGCAGACTGAATACGGGGTGGTTGCGTGCGAAGAGGAAGAGTGCCGACAGTTCGTGTACGCTCTTGATGGTTTCGTTGAAGAAGTCGTAGCTGATGATGATGCCAATGCCGCGGCAGTCGGGCGACATGGTGCAGTTGTAGGTGACGCGTCCCTGGTTGATGATGATAAGGTCGCCTGCCTCCACCTTATGTTCTACAGAGTCGACAAAATATCGTGCCGAGCCTTTGGTACACAATGCCAGCAGCAGACATTGCATGCGTCGTGGTTCGCGAGGCAATGGCATGTTAGCAATCTCGTCAATAATGAGAATGTCGTTGTCAATATGGCTGCCTCCGCACATGCGTATGGCGTATTCGACTGTTATGTCTTTTAAGTCAGGTAAGGTCATCTCTGTATGGTTTATAATGTTGATATAGATGCAAATGTACGAAATATATCTGACATATCAAATGTTTTTTTAGTTATAACTTGTCAATGTATATATGCATAAAACTGTTAAATAGACCTTATTATGGCCTTTACAATGTTTTTTTTACTAACTTTACGGATATTTTAAATTAAATGCTTATGAAAATCAGACATCTTAAGGTGTCGGCGCTATTGCTCGCTGCCACTTTGCTAACCAGCTCTTGCGTAGGTTCGTTCTCATTGTTCAACCGTGTTGCCAAGTGGAACACCCACGCTACAAGTTCGAAGTTCCTCAACGAGATCATATTCATTCTCATCTCGCCGGCTTATGCTGTGTGTGCCGTTGCTGATGCCTTGGTGCTCAATACGATTGAGTTCTGGTCGGGCAGCAACCCGTTGGCTCAGAAGGTGGGCACTGTTCAGAAGGTGACCGGTAAAGATGGATTGATTTATGCGGTAAAGACTCTGCGCAACGGATATGAAGTGACATCGCCAAACGGTGAAGTTGTCAGCTTCATCTACGACAAGAAGACCAATTCGTGGTCGCAGGAACAGAACGGAAAGAAGGTGGAGATATTCCGCTTTAACGATGACGGCACTATCCAGGCTCGTCTCAGCGACGGCGAGACCATACGTGTAAATCCTGACGAAGCGGGTGTGTTCGAAACCCGTATGGCTGTTAATGGCGCACGCTTTTGGGCTTGCCGTTAGAGTGGGAAAAATGAAGGTAGAAAGTAGCTGTTTTGCTACCATAAAATAAAAGGAGTCCTTTTGCCTTCCAAATGTAGTCCTTTTGCCTTATAAAAGGAGCCCTTTTGCACTTCAAAAGGGGTACTTTTGGAAGGCAAAAGGGCTACATTTTTTATGATGTTCTTATTTCACTGTGTTTCAGGCAGTTTACTTCTCGCCCGAAACGCCCATTTCCTTGAGCAGACGATCAGCATGTCCCCACTTGTCCATGAGGAAGAGTACGTAGCGGATGTCTACACCGATGCAGCGTGCCAGACGCTTGTCAAACCAGATGTCGCTTGACAATGAGTCCCAGTTGCCGTCGAATGCCAGACCGATGAGGTTGCCCTTACCGTCGAACATCGGCGAACCTGAGTTGCCGCCGGTGATGTCGTTGTTGGTGAGGAAGCAGAGCTGCATCTTGCCAGTAGTCTTGTCGGTGTACTTGCCGAAGTCGTTGGCAGAGAGGAGCTGCTTCATGATAGGCTCAGCCTGGTAGTCGATGGTGCCCTTTTCGCCCGACTCCATCTTGCGAACGATAGAAGCAGCGTCGGTGTAGTAGCCCGACGGATTGCCACCGAGCAAGTAACCGCCCACCTGACCGTACGAAAGACGCATTGTGAAGTTGGCATCTGAGTAGTGAGGCAGTTCCTGCTCCATGCGCACCTTGGCGTCGCAGAGATACTTCTCCTGCTCGGCTATCTCCTCGCGGAGCGGCATGAGCAGACTGCGGCACTTGTTCATCATCTCGTTAATCTGCTTGCCATACTGGTAGCCGGGGTCTTTGGCGAGAGCCTTCTCGTTGAGTTTGATCTTCTTGCCGCTCTTCATCACTACCGAAGTAGAGTACAGCCAGTCGACATACTTGCGCGAATCGCCGCCGAACTTCTCCTCAATAGTCTTGTAGAAGGCAGGGAGCTGGTCGGCAGATACATACTTGCGGAAGTTGTCGATGAGTGCTGCCTGCACGTCCTTGTCGAGTGCTGCGTCCCATTCGGCGCTGTTGTCCTCGAACACGTATGTCGACTTGCCCTTCTTGGCAGCCTTGCCAGCCTTTGCAGGCACCATCATAGCCAGACGGATGGCGCGTGAGTTGAACTCAGAAGTGCCGCCGAATGTCTCGCGCAGAGCTGTGAACTCCTTGGTAACGTCAAGCTGCTTGCCGTAGAGCTGAGCCATCTTGTCGAAGTCGAGCTTGCCCTTGAGGTAGCCGGTCCACTTCTGGAACTCCATGATGCGGTCCTCGAAGTCGGCCTTCTGACGCACGATACCTACAGAGTCGATACACTTGTTCATACCCAGTGAGTTCTTCCAGTAGTTGGAACTCTGTGCATACTTAGAGTCGTACTTGATGCGTACAGCCTCATCGGCACGCATGTGCTTGATCATAACGTCCTGTTTGACGCCGCGTACTTGTGCACGTGGAGCGTTCTCAGCATCGCGCATCTGGCGGATGCCGTAGCTTGAGAGATAGCGTTCGGTCGAACCCGGATAGCCGATGGTCATGGCGAAGTCGCCTTCCTTATATCCGTCCATCGAAACCTTTGTCCAGTGCTGCGGGTGATAGGGCACGTTGTCCTTAGAATATTCAGCCGGACCGTTGGTCTTCGGGTCGGCGTAGATGCGGAATACAGAGTAGTCGCATGTCTGGCGCGGCCACATCCAGTTGTCGGTCTCGCCTCCGAACTTGCCCATTGACTTAGGAATGGCGAACACCAGACGCAGGTCGCGGAATGTGCGGTAGGTAGTTGCGTAGTACTTATTGCCCTCGTAGAACGGCTTTATTTCCAGGTCGAGAGTCTTGTCCTTAGCGTGTACCTCCTTGATCATTTCGTTCTCCACCTCGTTCAAGAGCTTGGCGCGCTCGTCGTTGGTCATGTTCTTGATGCCACGCTTCTCCAGTTCGGGAGTGATGTCCTTCTGTTCCACCATGAAGCTTACGAACATGCTCTTGTTGGGCAGCTCCTCGGCAAACGACTTGGCGTAGAATCCGTTGAGCATGTAGTCGTGCTCTACGGTAGAATGAGAACGGATGGCCTCGAAACCACAGTGGTGGTTGGTCAGCACGAGTCCGTCGGGCGATACGACAACGCCCGAGCAGTAGCCCGAGAAGTTGACAACCGACTTCATGATGGCGTCCTCGCCCTTGTACAGCTTCTCGTAGGGAGCCGAGAATCCGTAAGTCTTCATCTGCTCGTACACTGCGTGTGGCAGGTTGTAGAGCGTCCACATGCCTTCGTCAGCATGTGCTGCGGCTGATGATAACAGCATTGCAGCCGCGAGGATAAGATTCTTTTTCATTTAGAGATTGTTATTGATTGTTGATTATCTTGTTTGTAGGTTTGGTAGGTTTTGTAGGTTGGGTAGGTTTAGTAGGTAGGCTTGCGCCTACACAACATACCAAACCTACAGCACCTACAAAACCCTACAAAATTCTACTTGAATATCTTCTTCAGCGGCATATCATGATATATGATGTGCGCTACGAACATTATCACGAGCACAGTGTTCACTGCGAGCGCCGCCCAGTTGGGCAGATGCTCGTTGGCGAAGTTCATGCAGAAGTAGAACAGCACCGTTATAGCCACGTAAACGCCTATCGACTTGAGCGGATAATTGATGGGATACTTCTTCTGACCTACAAGATACGACAGCACCATAGCCGTTGCGTAGCCTGCAAAACCAGCCCATGCGCACGCCATATAGCCGTATCGCGGTACGAACAGTACGTTGACGGCGATGAGCACGGCGCATCCTGCGCCTGAGAACCAGGCTCCCCAGATGGTCTTGTCGATAAGCTTGTACCAGAACGAGAGATTGAAGTACACGCCCATCATTATCTCGGCAGCCATCACGATGGGCACCACGCGCAGTCCCGACCAGTAGTCGCGGCCGATGATATGCTTCAGCACGTCGAGATAGCCTATCACTACGAGGAACGCCAGCAGAGTGAATATGATAAAGAACTTCATAGCCTGGGCATACGTTTCGCGGTTGTCCTTGTCCTTCGACTTGCCGAACACGAACGGTTCGTAGGCATAGCGGAACGCCTGGGTTATCATAGCCATAATCATGGCTATCTTTGATGCGGCGCCATATATGCCCAGTTGGGCGTGAGCGTCGCTGCGTTCGTAGATGTAGGGGAAGAGAATCTTGTCGGCAGTCTGGTTGAGAATGCCGGCGATGCCCAGCACCAGTATAGGCCATGAGTAGGAGAACATGCGACGCAGCAGCGCCTTGTCAAACTGGTATTTGATGCCCACCAGTTCCTTCCAGAAGAAGAAGGTGAGCGCAGCCGAGCAGAAAAGGTTGACATAGAAGGCATAGCCAGCTCCTACCGTGGGGTCGTATATCTGTGCGATGAGTCCCGTCGCGCCGTTGCTTTCGTATATGGCAGGCAGCACGAGGAAGAACATCAGGTTGAGCGCTATCGCCATGAAGATGTTCAGAAGCTTCAAGGTAGCGAACTTGATAGGGCGTTTCTTGTATCGCAGATAGGCGAATGGTATGCACTGGAAGGCATCTATCGCCACCGTGACAGCCATCACCCATATATACGACGGATGGTCGGCATAGCCCATAAACGACGATATCGGACTGATGAACGTAAGCACCAGCACCACGAACAGCAGCGATGTGAATCCCACAGACATCAATGTTGTAGAGTAAACCTTCTGCGGATCCTCGCCTTCCTTGTTGGCGAAGCGGAAGAAGGTGGTCTCCATTCCGTATGTGAGAATCACCATCAGCAAAGCCGTATAGGCATATACGTTTGTGATGATGCCATAGCCTCCACTCGCGGCAGACAGTTTTGCCGTGTACAAAGGTACAAGCAGATAATTAAGAAATCTGCCTACGATGCTGCTAAGACCGTAAATGGCGGTGTCCTTAGCAAGTGATTTGAGATTTGCCATATTGAATTGTTGTTATTGTTTTGTATGTTTGGTAGGTTCTGGTAGGTTTTGGAGGTGTGGTATGTTTGGTAGGTTTTGGCTGCTGCCTACTATACCTATGCCACCTACAAAACCTACCAAACCCACCAAACTAATCCTGCGCACACCTATCTTTTTCCGTTTCTCCAGTCAACTCTTGCTTTGTATCTCTGCTCCTTTATTCCACCTTCTTCCAAGAACTTGCGGTTCTGGTAGTCGATGAGTCCGCGTAGCATGGCGAGAGTCTGATGAATCACTATCAGAGCGATGTTGGCTATTTCTTCAGCGCAGCGTCCTTCTATCTGCCTTCGATACCATGCGCTGTCGTTGATGCGTCGGCACAGTGGCTGTGCCATCCGGTATTTGGGATGCTGAGGCCCCCATATCTCCAGACCATGGTTGCGCAGATAGTCCTTGTAGTCCTCTTTGAGTTCCTCAAGGCTGCCCTTGGCTATTACCGTCAGCTTATGTTCAATCTCGGTAGAGCCTTCAGCATCGCTATAGCCTTCTACTATGTTCTGCTTGCCCGAGCGTGCCGCCTGCTGCATTTGGTCGACCGTGCGGTCGTGACTGCGTTCAAGAAATCGGCTTACAAAGTAGAAAGTGATGTCGTAGACACACTCCGACTTGCGGAAAACAATCAGCGTCTTGTAGCTGTCGGGCTGATTGGTCGGCCGGTTGAATGGATTTTGCTGCATAGGGGTGGATTCTTTTATTGCTTGATTTATATTACTTAACTCTTTTACTCTTTTACCTTTTTACTCTTTTACCTTTAAAAGAACATGTAGCAGATAGCTATTGCCGCAATCACTCCAGCCAAGTCTGCCAGCAGTCCGCAGGCTACGGCGTGACGGGTATAGCGCACGCCTACGCTGCCGAAGTAGACGGCGAGGATGTAAAAGGTGGTGTCGGTAGAGCCTTGGAAGATGCAAGAGAGTCGTCCGACGAACGAGTCGGCGCCGTAGGTGGTCATAGCGTCGACCATCATGCCGCGTGCTCCGCTGCCCGAGAGGGGCTTCATCAGCGCCGTAGGCAGAGCGCCCACGAAGTCGGTGTTGCCACCCAGAGCTGCAACGGTCCACTTGATGCCGTCCACCAGCATGTCCATTGCACCCGAAGCGCGGAACACTCCGATGCCTACCAATATCGCAACGAGATAAGGAATGATTCTGACGGCTGTGGTAAATCCGTCCTTTGCGCCCTCGATGAAGGCATCGTAGACGTTCACCTTCTTGCGCATGCCAGCCAGGATGAACATCACTATGATGAGCATCAGCAGGATATTAGCCACCGAAGTGCTCACAATGTTCATCTGCGCCTTGTCCATCTGTGCGAAGCCCCATATTATAGCAGCCACCACAGCCGACATGCCGCCGAGCGTTAGCAGCATTGTACGGTTGATGAGATTGATGCGCTGGTAGAGCGAGGTGAAGATGATGCCCGCCAGTGTAGAGAAGAACGTGGCGAGAAGAATGGGCACGAAGATGTCGGTAGGTTGCGCCGCCCCCATCTGCGCACGATACACCATGATGCTGACGGGAATCAAGGTGAGTCCCGACGTGTTGAGCACGAGGAACATAATCATCGGATTGGTGGCGGTGTCCTTCTTCGGATTCAGCTCCTGCAGTTGTTCCATAGCCTTCAGTCCGAGCGGAGTGGCTGCGTTGTCGAGTCCCAGCATGTTGGCAGCCACATTCATGAAGATGCTGCCCGTGACGGGATGACCCTTCGGAATGTCGGGAAACAGACGTGTGAACACGGGCGACAGCACGCGCGCCACAACGTTTATGACGCCGCCCTTCTCGCCAATCTTCATTATGCCGAGCCACAGCGAGAGTACGCCGGTGAGTCCGAGCGAGATCTCGAACGCAGTCTTCGACGTGTCGAACGTGGAGTTCATAATGGCTGGAAACACCTCGGTGTCGCCCATAAACACCAGCCGCACGGTGGCGATGACGAATGCTATGAGGAAGAAGGCTATCCAGATGTAGTTGAGTACCATATTTTCTGAGATACGTTGTTATTATTATAATAGGTGCAAAATTACCCATTAAATTTGGAATATCTCACAAAAATCGTCATTTTTGCGTCCCGTCTACTTATAAGCCTTGATGTATTCGTCGGCAACGGCACACAGTTCGTCGTACCATTCCTGACCGAAACGGCGCACCAGCGGACCCTCAAGGAAGCGGTATACACGCAGTCCCAGCTCCTTCCCCTTCTTCACTGCGTCCTCGCATACGTCCCAACGGTTGTAGTTGAGAGCCACGATGCCGTCCTTGAACCGCTTCTCGCGGATAGGGTAGAGGGCGCATGATATGGGCTTGATGAACTGGGTCTTGCCCTGGCGGTAGGCTCGTTCGAGCGCGCACAGACAGCAGTCGCCCTCGTAGCAGGTGAACACGCAGTCCTTGCCGCCCACAATACTCGTCACGAGGTCGCCGTCGCGGTCGGTGTAAGCTACGCCCTGATGGTCGACCACAGCCTGCGCCGATGCCGACATGTCGCCCCACACCGTGTCGAGAGCCGACTCAATGCCGGCTATCTCGTCCATAGTCACGGGTGCTCCGGCGTCGCCTTCCACACAGCAGATGCCCTTGCACTTGTCCAGATCGCAGCAGAACTGCTCGGTGATGATGTCGCTCGACACCAATACATTCGAAATCTCTAATATCATATTCTGTCGTTTGTTTTTATGTCAATTTTACTATTTTATACCCTTCATATTGCTCCTTTTGGGCACCTCGAAAACTCTTGCTTTTCAAAAGGAGTCCTTTTGGCTCGCAAAACGAGTCCTTTTACCTTGCAAAAGGAGTCCTTTTGAGGTGCAAAACGAGTCCTTTTACACTGCAAAAGGAGTCCTTTTGGAAATGTTAAGTGTTTAATGTTAAATGTTTATCTTCCCCTACCACTCAATCGGTGCTATTCCGTTCTGCTCGAGATAGGCGTTGCAGCGTGAGAAGTGGTGGTTGCCGAACCATCCGCCGCGGTTGGCTGAGAGCGGTGAGGGGTGAACCGATTCGAGGATGAAGTGGCGCGAGCGGTCGATGAGTTGCGCCTTGGAGCGCGCATAACCGCCCCACAGAATGAATACGAGGTGCTCGCGACCGGCTGAGAGAGCACGTATGGCGGCATCGGTGAACGTCTCCCATCCGTGGCGCTGGTGCGATGCAGCCTGATGGGCACGTACCGTTAGAGTGGCGTTGAGCAGCAATACACCTTGCTTAGCCCAACGGGTCAGGTCGCCCGAGGCAGGAATCGGCTTGCCCAAGTCGTTCTGTATCTCTTTGAAGATGTTCTGCAATGACGGCGGAAACGGCACTCCGTCGGCAACTGAGAAGCTCAGACCCTGCGCCTGACGAGGCTCGTGGTAAGGGTCCTGACCTATTATCACCACCTTCACCTTGTCGAACGGACACAGATTGAAGGCGTTGAAGATGAGGCTACCCGGCGGATAGCAAGTCTGGGTGGTGTATTCCTGGCGCACGAAGTCGGTGAGCTGGGCGAAGTAAGGCTGCTCAAACTCCTGCTGCAAGTGCTCGTGCCATGATGGTTCTATCTTTACGTTCATATATGTAAGTGTATTATTCGTTCAATTCATAGTTTGTATTTCTACCGCCATCGTCGGTTTTCCGTAGTACGCCTTTATTGACAAGGTCGTTCAAGTCGCGTGTTGCAGTGTCCTGCGAGCAATGGCATATCTTATACCATTTTGAAGAATTCAGCTTGCCTTCAAATCCGTCAAACAGTCGGTTGAGCATTTTGCGCTGGCGCTCGTTGAACGGCGTCTGCTCATGCCGGTTCCAGAATTGGCGTTTGCGTACAACGTTCTCGGTCTTGGTGAGCGATGCGTTGATAGCGTCCTTCAGTGTACTGAGAAACCACGCCACCCATTCCGTCACGTCCATTCCGCCCTTCTGCGCATGCTCGAGGCAGTCATAGTAAGCCTTACGGTTCTGTAGAATCTGCGACGACAGACTGTAGTAGCGCTTGCCCGTATGGTCTGCCCGCGACAGCAGCATCTCGGTGATGGTTCGGCATATACGTCCGTTGCCGTCGTCGAAGGGATGAATGGTGACAAACCATAAGTGGGCTATAGCCGCCTTTATGAGCGGATCGGTCTTGGAGTCGTCCGCCTCAATCCATTCGAGCAGGTCGTTCATCATTCGTGGCACCTCTTCTGAAGGCGGAGCTTCATAGTGTACACGTTCCTTTCCCATCGCTCCCGACACCACTTGCATTGCCTCCTTGCCTTCACGCCATTTGCCTACATTGATTTTGTACATTCCGCTGTATCCGTTAGGAAACAGAGCGTGGTGCCATCCGAACATACGCTTATCGCAAAGTGGACGGCTGAAGTTGTGTGTAGCGTCGAGCATCACCTGCACAACGCCCTCTATGTAGTGGTCGGTTGGGGGCAATCCGTCGTATTTCAATCCGAGTTGGGTGGCAAGCGAAGAGCGCACGCTGTCGGCGCTGAGCATCTGACCTTCAATCTTTGACGAGTGTACAATCTCGGAAGTCATCGTTTCGAGCATTGATGTGTTCTGCTCTTCAAAGCCGAACATCGACACGCGTCCCATCAGCTGACCGCGCAGCAAGTTTGTCTCAGCAACAAGACCTGCCAATGCCTGCATGTCTACCGTCATGTTTGGCCAATCGGCGTGTTGCCATATATATTGTGTTGCTCCGTTGTATTTGTGTGCCATATCTGAAATGTTTTATTGGCAAATTTACGATTTATCGGTCATTACCGCAAGTTTTGCGGAGATTAACTGGTTTATTCTCCGCAAATTTGCGGAGAATAATGCCGCAAGCAATGAGTAGGAGAAGGATGTGTCAAAAGTCAAAGCAGCACGCCCCGAAGGGGCAGAAGCCCATAGCCCAGGGCAACACCCTGGGTAAAAGTATCACAAAAACCAATGCGCCCTGCAAGGGCAAAAGCGTTAATTATCAATGCTTTTGCCCTTGCAGGGCGTTTTGCTATTTTCAATCCGTACACCCAAGGCGCTGCCTTGGGCTATGTGCTTTTGGGGCTTTCAGCCCGCTTTGTTTGACTTTTGACACATCCTCCTGAGCAAGCAACGTCGCAAATGATTAATAACAAGAATACTCAAGCTAACTGCTCAGGCTATGGCGGGGACGCCATAGCCTCCTACAGATTGCCTTGTTCTTGTCTTTTCGACTTTTGACTTTACTTGCTATAATAAAAAAAACTGCGGCACAGAAGCTTTTTTGCATTGCTTCTGTGCCGCAGTAGTTATTGCGAATTGTCGTTGTCGACGTGTTTACTTCATCACCTTGATCATCTTACCGTCCTTACCGCGAACGATGTTGATGCCCTTCTGCATAGTCTTAAGCTGACGACCAGAGAGGTCGTAGATTGAGCCATTGGCTGTAGTGGTGCTGGTAGTAATGCCGTTGATGCCTACAGTACCGTCGAACTTGATTGTATAAACGGTCTTGCTTGACGGATTAACGTCGTAGTCGTTACCCTTTACAGTGATTGTAGCAACGTTGTTTGCCTCATCCTTTGCTACGTCGTAAGTGGCACCTACACCCTTTACAGTGAACTTAACCTTGTCGAAGTCCTCTGCAAGTTTACCATTCAATGTGTATTCTGTTGTTCCCTCATCAAAGTTAGCAACCTTATTGCCGTTGTATGTCAGGCTATTAAGAGCGTGATAGTACACGAGCTTAACATTGTCTATGGTGAGCGAGTTGCCTGCAACAATACCATTGCGGTCGCCGAAGTAGTCGTTGGCTGCAAATATCACATTGATATACTCAGGTACGGCAGTATCGTCATTGTATGTGAAAGGAATTGTCATGCTCTTCCATGTGCCTTTAGTGCTCTCTGAGATTGGCTGCTCGAGCTTGGCAATGAGCTTTGCGTCTTCTGATGGTTCAGCAGGGTCGCCTAATGTAGCAGATGTTTCGTTGCCAAGGACATTGCGGTCACGGTTGGTCATAATGCATGGTTTTGGATTTACAAGTATTCCCGTGTTTCCAGGTACATTTTTCTGTGTCCAATATCCTTTCCATATATATGCAATTGCTGTTGCATTTTCTTTTCCTTTTGAATTGTCACGCTGATAATCGAAAGAAATGGCATCTGGACGATATGTGAATTTTTTGCCTCCAAATGTGCCACCGTCTGCATTTTTGACAACGCCTACAAAATGAGCTGTAGCCCATGGAGTTCCCAATGTGAGGTATCCAGGGACTTTTTGATTATACACTGCAGAAACATTTTCTATCTTAACGGCATATCCAGTTTTATTAAATCCTTCTACGCTTTTTGCTACAATAGAGTTAGAAGCAGTAACATTTGATACCGTCCAGCCATTAGGCTGAGTTCCATATTCTTTTTTCTTACCCTCGCCACTATCCCATGGTATGCAATTAACCCATGCCTCATCAAAATCGCCCGCAATTTGATTTGGCATTTCTGGTGTGAAAATTGCATTAACAGTTAATGTGAAATCGCTTCCTGCAAATGTTACTCCAATATAACTTATATCAGCTTTGAGTACTTTGGTATTTAGAAATTCGCCAATTGTCGCTTTCATTGTCATAACGACTTTGTTGTCCTTCAATGTGCTACTAATGCCACCAGTTATAGGAGCATCAATATTTTCTGCTTCCAGAATGATTTCTCCATTTTCCTTTTTGGGATAAATTCCAGAGACTGTCGCATCACCAATAAGTGTAGGTTCTCCTCCAAGACTGATTGAGAAGTTTTTCAATATAAAAGTGTATGTTCCGTCGTTTTCTTCAGATACAATAATAGTAGCATCAGAAGGTTCTCCCATTACAGCCCCTTCTTGATAAACGGTCAACTTACCTTTATATGTTTGACTGTTTTGAGCCGTCTCGGTCTGCTGTTCAGCAGCCATGTTAGCCTGAAAACTTGTGGCGTTAGCATTTACTGCGAGAGCAAGTGCAAAAGCCGGGAGTAAAAATCTTTTCATAATTATTCCTTTCTTATAAAATTGTTGTCTTGTTTTATTATATAATGTTATATTACAGTTTGTACATCAGTCCTACGCTGCCGTAGATGGGGTAGAGTTTTTGCTCTATGGTCTTGAATCGCTTATGGAATATGGCTGAAAGTCCCCACGCCAAGTCGGCGTAAGCGCCCACGCGCTTTGAGAAATACCAGTCTGCTCCCACGTCGACACCAAACTGCCAGTGGCGCAAATCATCGGTGAAGTCGTAATCGCCACGCTCACCGTCGTCATGTCCCAATTCTACTTTCTGTCCCGTTGGGTCGCCCTCACGCAGATAACCGTCGTAAGCATAGCCCGAAAAGTCGTTCGACATTACGTAAGAGAAGTAAGGTCCTGCTTTAAGGCGTACTTTCTTCGACACGTTATATGTGGCTTGTATCGGCATGGTAAGCATCCATTCGGTCACCTTTGTCACGACTTGTCCCGTGAACATACCCTCAATCACTTGGTCGCCATAGCGCATCTCCATATGATAGTTCTTCACACGGGCATCGGTACGCATACCCTTGTTCTCATAGTGGAATCCAGCCATAAGTCCCCAGCGTTCAGCCAAAGGCTTGTAGGCATCGAGTCCGATGGTCATATTGTTACCCAATGTGTACTTGTCGAGTGTACGTATAGATGCAGGCATACCCAATGGGGCTGTGCCACCGATGTTGTAGCCCAGTCGCACGTGATAGCGCAGGTCGTCGAAAATGCCTATTGCCATACTTTGTACTGTAGTAAGTGCTATGAGCAATAAGGCAAGAATATATCTTTTCATATCTGTTGCGGTGTTAGATGTTGTTGCTTGTAGCCGACTGTTTATTCTTCGTCGACAAGTACATGGAGTTCGTCAACGAGCAGTTGGCTGCCCACAGCTCCCTGGAAGTTGGCTCCCTCAATGCTCGATGTACATACAACAGCAAGGCTATAGCCACGGTTGGCAAGTACTACGGGGTCGATTTCCGCAAGGTAGTTGAACACTACTTCAAATTTATGCCATCCACCTTCGGTCTTGTTTATCTCGGGTGCCTCTGCAATTGCTACAATCTGCGGACTTGTCTTTACGTTGGTGCCGTCAAGATAGAATATCTGGTCTTCGCCATTCTCGTCCTTTATGGTGTTGCGGAACAGTACGGCGTAGATATCGCCCTTGTCTACCACGCCCTCAAGTACTTGCTTCTGACGGTTTGTTACAGTTTCACCGGGTGTGTACTGATAATAACCGCTAAACTTAAGTGGCTTTTTGGTAATCACACAGAAGTCGCCTGAACCGAAATGGGTAGCTTCCAAAGGTTTTTGGGTAGCCATATCGCTAATAAATTCACCAGTAAATAGGTTGCCGGCAGCGATAGGCATCTTGAATATCATTCCCGGCATACCAGTAGAACGGGTGGTAAGGCATACGCCATAACCCTTATATCCCTCTTCAAGTGGAGCTGTAGGATATTCCTCTGGAGCCTTATTTCCGCCAATAATAGCAAAACCTCCATTGCCCGAAGCCCAATTGAGCAGTTGTGTACCGCTTTCGTTTTCGTCCTCAGGATTGTCCTTTATGATGTCAGTCCAGATGTAATATCTTTTCTTACCGGGTTCAAGGAAGAAGTTTTCGAAATCATATAATGGCGAATGGTCAGCCACTTCGTTGACACGTACGGTATAGGTACGGCTCCAAGCCTTGTCTTCAGAAGTCACGGTATAAGTAACACCGCCATTAGAAAAGTCTTGAGTAGAACCGTTTTCAGGAGAAATTGTAGCACCCGGAGTAATCTGAAACAATGGTGCCACGGCTGTGCGGTCGGTGCCTTTGCGCACCGAGAACGTCACTACATTGGCAGTCTGGTCGGTAGTAGCCAATGTATCGGTTTTCTTGACGAACATATCAAGCGGTTCGTCAACATGTATATAAGCTTTCTCGATGTCGCATTCGGCATTGAGCGGTTCTTCCTTAAAGCAGGAAGTAAGCGTCATTGTAGCCGCAGCGAAAGCGAGCAAGATATGCGATTTTGTCATATTCGGAAATCTAATGATGTGATGCTATCATCGTGAAATTCATTTCATTACACGGATATTTCGTGTGCAAAGTTACGAAAAACTATGCATACGCATCAAGTTTTCATATATTTTTAGACTTTTGAGTCCCTTTTAGACAATATTATGTGTGATTAATCACAGCGCCGACTGTGATTAATCACTATTAATTACTTCTTCTTGCGAGGTTTGCGGCGTGCCCATCCCTCCTCCGAGAAGTCGGGTTCGTCGCCCACAAGCTTGATGTCGGGATTGTCGATAAACTGTCGCCAATCGTCCTGACGGCCGCTTTCGTAGCGCGAACCGCCACGGTTTGCGCGAGGCTTGCGCTCGTTTGAGGCACGCTGACTGCGCTCGTTAGAACTGCGACGAGTACGTCCGCCCTTGCCTGAAGGAGTGCTGTCGGCATCGTTGCAACGTACGGTTCTGCCACGATACTTGGCTCCGTCGAGCGCGCGCATCACCTTGTTGGCATCCTCCTCGGGCACCTCAATATATGATATGCGACCCAGCAGGTCGATATGTCCTACGTCCTGACGGCCGTGTACGTTGCGGTTGATGAACTGCATCACCTCGCCCGGATAGAAACCGTCGTCCTTGCCAAGGTTGATGAACAGTCGGCGATAGCCCGACTCCGGTGCACGCTTCTCGCGCTTGCGTCCGTCGCGACCCTCTTTGCGGTCCTTGCGGTCGCGCTGTGTAGAAGGTTTTACAATCTCGGGAGCGTTGGCGTAGTACTTGAGGAACTTGCCGAACTCCAGCGAAACGATACGCTTCAGGATGTCCTCCTTGTCGAAATACTCGAAGTGGCGGTTGATGTCCTCCATGAACGGAGCAATCTGGTCCTCGTCAACGTCCACCTTCTCAATCTCGTCGATAGCCTTAAACAATTGCTTAGAGCATATCTCCTGCGGAGTAGGAAGCGTTCCGTCGACAAACTCCTTGCCTATAGTGCGCTCCACTTCGCGCACACGTCCACGCTCCTTGGTGTGTATGATGCTGATAGATGTGCCCTTCTTGCCGGCACGTCCGGTACGTCCTGAGCGGTGGGTGTAGCTCTCGGTGTCGCCCGGCATACCATAGTTGATGACGTGTGTAAGGTCGTCGACGTCCAGACCACGTGCAGCCACGTCGGTGGCAACAAGCAACTGTGTGATATGCTGGCGGAACTTCTGCATTGTTATGTCGCGCTGCTGCTGCGAAAGGTCGCCGTGCAGCGGTTCGGCGTTGTATCCGTCGCGTATGAGTTTGTCTGCCACTTCCTGCGTTTCCGCCTTGGTACGGCAGAAGATGATGCCGTATATGCGCGGATAGAAGTCGACAATGCGCTTCAGGGCAAGATACTTGTCCTTGGCGTTCACCATATAATATATGTGGTTGACGTTCTCGGCACCCTCGTTGCGCGAACCCACTACAATCTCCTTGTGGTCGTGCAGATAGTTGAGAGCGATGCGCTCGATGTCCTTACTCATAGTAGCCGAGAACAGAAGGGTGTTGCGGTCGGCAGGCACGTTGTCGAATATCTCGTTGATAGAGTCGGAGAAGCCCATGTTGAGCATCTCGTCAGCCTCGTCGAGCACCACGTTTTGCACGTCCTGCACCTTCGCTGCGCCACGGTGCATGAGGTCGATGAGTCGTCCCGGAGTAGCCACTATAATCTGAGCCCCGTGCTTCAGGGCGTGAATCTGGTCGATAATGGAAGTGCCGCCATATACGGCTACGATGTTGATGCCCTTGATATACTTGGCAAACGACTTCAGATCGTCGGCTATCTGTAGGCACAATTCGCGCGTGGGCGATATCACTACGGCCTGCGTGCTGCGGTTTGTGGGGTCAGTACGTTCGAGCAATGGAATTCCGAATGCCGCCGTTTTGCCCGTGCCGGTCTGTGCCAGAGCAATGACGTCGTTGCCGTTGCCCAGCAGATAGGGTATCACTTCTTCCTGGACCGGCATGGGGTGCTCGAATCCTAACTCCTCAATGGCGCGGCGAATCTCCTCGCTTACGCCCAATTCTTCAAATGTCTTCAATGTAAAAATCTAAATCTGTATATAATAAATAATGTATATGCTAATTATTCTTCAGCCGCATATTCAGCTGATACAATGCCGCTCCGAATATCATGAGCGAGAAAACCACGCTCAGCCATACTCTGGTCATGTCGCCACCGTAGAACTCGCGTAGCGTCATCTCGTCGGCTCCGGGATACATGCGATACATAATATACGAAAGGCTGTTGTTGGTGAAGTGCATCACCACGCCCGGCACGATGCTTCGGGTGCGTACATACATCCATCCGAGCAGCAGTCCCAAGGCGAAAGCGTTGAGCCCTTGCAGCATGTTTCCGTGTACCAGACCGAACAATGCAGCCGATGTGACAATGGCAATCCATCGCTTCTCGTTGCCCGTAAGGTCGAGCAGACGGCGCAGTATGGCTCCGCGGAACACCATTTCTTCGGCTATCGGCACCAGCACGCCAATTGCTATGAATCCCATATCGTTGTGCATCATGCCCTTGAACATCTGCTTGTATACGTCGGGCATCTGCAATCCGGTGGCATCAAGTGCTGCCGTAAGCGGAATGGCGGCTCCAATGGTGAGGCATACCACCCAGAACAGTGTGAACCATGGGCGCGTGTTGAGGTAGATTGAGTTGAGTGGAGCCCAACGACGCCATCCGTACAGCGCTATTGTGATAATGCTGGCTGCGAGAGTCGACACGATGTTCACCATTGGGGTGATGGCTTTAGTCTGAAAACCTATCATTGCTGCCATCATGCAGACATACTGTATAATAAGGAATGCTGCCAGATACCATGCCGTATCCAATAATGTACGTTTCATAATATGTACCTTTTGATTGTTAATACCTATATGCCAGCGTCGCCTCACGGTCGCGCTGAAGCTGGGCTTTCAGCTCGTCTACGCTGTCGAACTTCTGTTCGCCACGCAGTCTTTGGCAGAACTCTATACGGGCATGTTGTCCGTATATATTGGCGTTGAAATCGATGATGTGCGTCTCTATTGTCTTGCGGGAGCGCTCGAATGTCGGGTTTGTTCCGATGTTGGTCATCGCCTTGAGCCACGGACCGCCGTCTACGCATATTCGCGTAGCGTAAACGCCGTCGTCGGGCAATAGTTGGCAGTCGCAGTCGGGGTGCAGATTGGCGGTAGGGAAGTCGATCTTGCGTCCTTCGGCATATCCGTGCTCCACCGTTCCTTCTATTTCGAATCGCCGTCCGAGAAATGTTGCAGCAGTGCTTACGTTGCCTTCGGCAAGCAGTCGGCGCACGAGCGACGACGACACACGCATTCCCTCCACGTCAATCGGCGTGTTCTGCACCACATTGATGCCCATGTCCTTGCCGTAGCGCACATAGTCGTCAAAGCCCTCAGCACGGTTGTGTCCGAAACGGTTGTCGTAGCCTATGAGCAGCGTGCCCACACCCAGTTGACGGCGTAGCACCTCAAGCATGAAGTCGTGAGCCGACAGCGCTGCCATACTTGTGTCGAAGTGGAGCACCTCGACGCGGTCGGCACCAGCGAGGTTGAGCAGTCGCAGCTTCTCGTTGAGCGGTGTGATGAGCTGCGGCACATAGTCGGCATGCACCACCTGGCGCGGATGGCGGTCGAAGGTGATTACCATCGACTGCTGTCCGATGCGGTGAGCCATTTCGTTGAGTCGGTTTATGAGAAACTGATGTCCCTTGTGTACGCCGTCGAAGAAACCTATAGTAGCCGCAAAAGATGCGTTATGTTCCAATGGATTGATGTTGCTGAAATGTTTATGTCCTTAAATCTCGTACAGCCATCGGTGACCCGATGTCTCGTGCAGGGTGCTGATGCCCACCTTTTCGGCAGCGATGCAGTTAGCCTCGCTGTCGTCGATGAAAATTGTTTCGGCAGCATTGATGCCGGCAACGGCCAAAGCCTCGTTGAAAATCTCCACGTCGGGCTTTGCCAAGTGCATTTCGTACGAGAGGAAAATATGTTCAAAATAATCAGAGGCACGCAGTCCGCATGCCGTGAAGAAGTAGTCGCGACAGCGGTTCCAGTGCATTGAGTTGGTGTTCGACAGCAAAAACAGTCGGTAACCCTGCTGCTTCAGACGCGCCAGGCGCAACAGTTTCTCGTGAGGAATGCCCGTTAGCAACTGGTTCCACGCCCATACTATGTCCTTGTCGGGCGTGTCGGTATGGGCAATGCGTCGCACCTCGTTGCAGAACTCGCCCTCGCCGATGCGTCCAAGTTCGGTTTCGAGGAACAAATCCTCTGTACGGTGTTCCTCAACATACGATGCGAGCACCCCGCATCCTATCTCTCTGAACGCATTGATACAACGTTCGGGATTCAGACCGACGAGCACTCCGCCCAGGTCGAAGATAATGTTCTTTATGTTTTTGTCCATAACTGTGTGCAAAATTACTGCTTTTGCGCTGAACGGCAAAGAAATAGAGCCTTTATCAATAAAAAATATTGCGTTTTCGCTTGCCATTACATTTTAAATGTGTAACTTTACCCGCAGATAAAACCTGATGATTTTATTTATTTTAATAACATAACTGCTATACCTATGGAATTAAAACAGGCCACTGCCGGAACCATGGAGTCCGGCGACATTATGATTCAGATTGCCCCGAGCGACCGCCCGGGACTTGACATCCAGCTTCAGAGTTCGGTTGCCTTTCAATTTGGCGACCAGATCAAGAACGTGATACACGAGACACTCGAAGGTCTTGGCATCACTCAGGCCGAGGTACACGCCACCGATAAAGGCGCGCTCGACTGCACTATACGCGCTCGCACCACTGCGGCTGCTGTAAGAGCAACGGGATGCGATGTGTGGAAAGACTAACCTAAGAAAATATAACTATGAGACTAAGAAGAACTATGATGTTCGTGCCTGGCAATAATCCAGGCATGATGCAGGACGCGTATATCTACCGTCCAGACTCCATTATGCTCGACCTTGAGGACTCAGTCACTATGGCCGAGAAGGATGCAGCGCGCCTTTTGGTGTACAATGCATTGAAGACCATCGATTATGGCACCACCGAAATGGTAGTGCGCATTAATCCACTAAATACTCCTTATGGCAAGAAGGACATCGAAGCCGTTGTCAAGGCTGGTGTTCACGTTATACGTATGCCTAAGACCGAGACCGCCGAAGAAGTTGTCGAGGTAGAGCGCGAGATTGAAAAGGTGGAACGCGAGATTGGTTGTCTCGGCCGTACGCAGATTATGGCGGCCATCGAGAGCACACTCGGCGTTGTCAACGCCTACGCCATCGCCACCGCTTCAAAGCGCATGATGGGCATCGCTCTTGGTGCTGAGGACTATTGCGCCAACCTTAAGACACAGCGTTCGCCCGAAGGTATGGAGCTGCTTATGGCTCGCCAGACCATCGTTGTGGCTGCACGTGCTGCCGGCATCGACGCTCTTGATACTGTATACAGCAACCTCAACGATATGGAGACATTCCGCAAGGAGGTAGAACTTATCCATCAGCTTGGATTCGACGGCAAGTCGATTATCAACCCACGTCAGATTGAGATTATTAACGAGGTGTTCACACCTACACAGAAGGCCATCGACAAGGCCCTGGCAGTTATCGCCGCCATCAAGGAAGCAGAACGCAAGGGCTCAGGAGTTATCGCCGTTAATGGTAAAATGGTTGACCGCCCGGTTGTTATCCGCGCTCAGCGCGTGATTGACCTCGCCATGGCTTCGGGCGTAATTAAAGAGGAGGACTTGGCATGAGCACACTGAAAGAAAGACAGACCCTCATCGGTCAGATGGCCCAGGCAATGGGCAAGAGTGTATATAACGAAGTTGAGCCGAAGCTCAAGGAGATTGCTCCGCGTATGGAGTTGCAGCGCAAGAGCCCCAAACTCGTCACACTCGAGGAGGCTATTCGCCGCTCTGGTTTGCGCGACGGCATGACTATCTCGTTCCATCATCATTTCCGTGGAGGCGACAAGGTTGTGAATATGGTTGTAGACAAGCTCGCTGCTATGGGCTTCAAGAACCTTCATCTTGCTGCTTCAAGTTTGCAGGACGTTCACGCTCCGCTCATCGACCATATAAAGAATGGTGTAATCACCGAGATTTCTACATCTGGTCTGCGTGGCGATTTGGCACGTGAGATCTCGCACGGACTTATGGAGCATCCCGTAGTGTTCCGTTCGCATGGCGGACGTGGTGAGGCTATCGCTTCAGGCGAACTCCATATTGACGTAGCATTCCTCGGTGCGTCTTCATCCGATCCTCTCGGCAACGCCTGCGGATATTCACGTTCGCCCAACGCCAAGAGTATCTGTGGTTCGTTAGGTTATGCTTTGCCTGACGCTCATTATGCTGACAAGGTTGTGATTCTTACCGACGACCTCGTTGCTTATCCCAATACACCTAACTCAATATCTGAGCACAACGTTGACTTCGTTGTTGAGGTTGACAGCGTAGGCGACTCTTCTAAGATTGCTTCAGGTGCTATTCGCGATACAAAGAACCCGCGCGACATCCTTCTCGCCAAGCAGGCAGCCAAGGTTATTGTCAATAGCGGTTACTTCAAGGAGGGCTTCTCTATCCAGACCGGTTCGGGTGGCGCTTCGTTGGCAGCTGTCAAGTATATCCGCCAGAGCATGATTGACCAGGGCATCAAGGCTTCGTTCGCACTTGGTGGCATCACAGCCCACATGGTTAAGATGCATGAAGAGGGACTCATTGAGCGCCTCATCGACGTTCAGTCGTTCGATAAGGTTGCTGCAGAGTCATTGAAGAACGACCCGACACACAAGGAGGTAGCCTCTTACGAGTATGCAAGTATGCATGAGGAAGGCTCGGCTACCCACTGTCTCGACATCGTTATCCTCTCAGCCCTTGAGGTTGACGTTCACTTCAACGTTAACGTGCTCGTAGGAAGCGACGGTATTATACGCGGAGCAGTAGGCGGTCATCCCGACACTGCCGAAGACTCAGCACTCAGCATCATCGTTTGTCCTATGCTTCGTGGTCGCATCCCGTGCATCGTCGATGAGGTTACAACACTCATCACACCGGGTCGCACAGTCGACGTAGTCGTTACAGAGTATGGCATCGCTGTCAATCCGTTGCGTCCCGACATCGCCGAGCGCATGCGTCAGGCTGGCTTGCCTCTCGTTACACTTGAAGAGCTTCGCGACCGTGCCCTCTCTATCATCGGCACACCAGCTCCGTTGCCATTCGGCGACAAGGTAGTAGGCGTAGTGCTCAACCGCGACGGTTCGGTACAGGATGTAATCAAGAACATCGAAGAGTAAAAGTAAAGTGATATATTTAAGTTAAACACGGAGAGTTTGGAGTTGAAAGCCATAGCAGGCTTATACATTCCAAACTCTCTTTTTTTATTGTTAATCACGGAATAATTCCCGAAAACAGCACCTGAAAACACGGAATTTAACTCACTTTTACGGTAAAACATAAGGGTATGGGCGCAGTATTAAAATGTCAGGACATTTCTACTTCCGAGGACTTCCACAAGCTTTACGACGCTTGTTACGAGTCTTTGGCATACCATGCTGTGCGTATAACCGGCAGTAGCGAGGCTGCTGAAGACACAGTTCAGTCGGTATTGCTATAGCCGAAGAAACCGTCAGAGTGCATAAGCTAAGAGCCATACAGTCGCTCCGCAAACGTCTCGGAGCACACGAAATGCTGACGCGCATCACATCTATATTATAAGGTGGGGTAGGGCGTGTTATAATTCACCATTCAATATAACCACCAATACCATTCAATATAAACTACGGTACCATTCAATTGAAACTCCAGTACTATTCAATTGAAACTCCAGTATCAGTTATGAGGTATTAAAATCGGTACTGAGAGACAATATCGATACATTCTTTTGCTCGTTTTTAGCAGCCCATATTCCTTTTTTGCCGCTAATAATTTCATTTTTAGCGGCACTTTTTCAAAAAAATAGTGCTAAAAATTAATATCATTTCGATAAAATTATTAACTTTATCGCTGTGGAACGATACTTCAGCAAATCGCTGTTTATATATACACAATATATCCTAAACAACATTTATAACTAACCATAAATAACTATACAGTATGGACGTGAATTTCACATCAAGAGGACTGTCAGTGCTATTAGCATCAGCTTTGTCCTTGTCGATTCCTGTTGCTGCCTATTCGCAAGGTGGTCATCAGACGAAACCGTCTTCCGTTAAAGGCCAGCAAGGAAAGGTCTTTTTACGTGGACAAGTAGTGGACAACACCAGTGTGGGTCTTCCGGGAGTAAGTGTTTATACCAATGGTAAGACACTGCTCGCTGTGACCGATGTAAACGGAAATTTCACTATCACCAAACCTATCAAGATAGGAAGCGTGTTAAGCTTCGTTTCGGTAGGTCTTAAACCTCAGCGTGTCACTTATAACGGTCAAGCAAGTGCTAAGGTAGTGATGGTAGATGATGTCAACGAACTCGGTGACGTTGTTGTAACCGGTGTTGTCAACAAGATGAAGAACAGCTTTACCGGTTCGGCTGCCACATTCTCGGGCGATCAGCTTAAGAACGTAGGTACGCAGAATGCCATTGCCAGTTTGAAAACCCTTGACCCTTCATTCAATGTGCTTGACAGCGAATTCGGTTCCGACCCTAACCGTATGCCTAACATTGAAATCCGTGGAAAATCCAGTCTTATCAGTACACGTGATGAGTTGGCGGAAGATCCCAACCAACCTCTTTTTATTCTTGATGGTTTTGAGTCGTCACTTCAGGCGATTTACGACCTTGACATGAACCGTATTGCATCAATCACAATTTTGAAGGATGCTGCTTCTACTGCCATTTACGGTTCCAAGGCGTCTAACGGCGTTGTGGTAGTAGAGACAATCAAGCCTAAGTCGGGCCACCTCCACCTTTCTTATAATGGCTCTGCCAATGTACAGTGGCCGACCTCACCAGCTATAACCTTATGAACGCTGCCGAGAAACTCGAATTCGAGAAATTGGTAGGACGTTATAGCAACTTCAGCAATACCGAACAAGAGCTACGTCTTATGCAGTCGTACAACGATAAGTTGGCCGACATAGCTCGTGGCGTTGACACCTATTGGCTGTCCGAACCGCTGCGTACGGGCCTCAATCATCGCCATTCTATATATGCAGACGGAGGTGAAGGTGCGTTCATGTTCGGCTTGGGCCTAACCTATAACGGTGTTACCGGTATTATGAAAGAATCCAAGCGTGACAACATAAGCGGAAACATCGACCTTACTTACCGTCTCAATAAGCTCCAGTTTAGCAACAAGTTCTCTATCAGCAATATTGATAGCCAAGACCCGATGGTAAGCTTCTCCGAGTATGCCAAGGCCAATCCTTACTATACCAAACGCAACGAGAATGGTGAGGTGGAGCGTTGGCTCGAATACAATGATGACATAAAGGCTTCCAATCCTCTCTACGATGCTTCGCTCAACAGCTACAGCAAGAGTGGAGGATACTCTATTTCTGACAAGTTTGTAGCTGAGTACACACCTATAAAGGAGATGAAGATACGTGGCCGCTTTGGTTTTACGCATACCAGCAGCGACAGTAAGACATTCTATTCGCCACGCTCTACGTCTTATTACGAAACCGAATACACCAAGCGCGGATCGTACAATTGGGGACAGACCAAGACCAACAAGTATGAGGGCGAGCTCACAGCCACATATGCCAAGGTGTTTGCCGATGTGCATATGTTCAACTTTGCAGTAGGTGGATATCTGTCGCAGACCAACAGTACTTATAATGGTTATTCGGCAGTAGGCTTCCCCGTGGGCGACTACGACCTTCCGTCGTTCTCCAACGGTTATCCCGAAGGAGGTAAGCCAGGCTACAGCGAGTCGATAAGCCGTGCCGTGAGCGGTTATGCCATAGGCAACTACTCTTACGACAATCGCTATCTTATAGACTTCAGCTACCGTGTCAACGGATCGTCAGTATTCGGACGCAACAAGCATTATATTGGAACTTGGGCAGTCGGACTGGCATGGAACCTGCACAACGAGAAGTTTATCAAGGACAACCTGAAAAGTCTTGGCATCACATACTTGAAGTTGCGTGCTTCAGTAGGTAACCCTGGCAACCAGAACTTCTCGTCGTCAGCCACAATAACCACATTCCGCTACAACTTCAATTCGTTCAACTATTTCGGAATGACCACCTCGATGGCACAGCTTGGCAATCCTAATCTGGAGTGGCAGACTACCATCGACCGCAACATAGGTTTCGATATTACGCTTCTCAATGACCGCTTGAAGCTTGTGGGCGACTACTATTACAAGACCACCGACCCGTTGCTTATCACCATTGATATGCCGGCTTCGTCTGGTGCAACAAACAATCAGATATACAAGAACTTCGGCAAACAGACCTCGCAGGGATTCACCGGCCAAGCCACATATTATCTCATACGTCAGATAAAGAACCGTCTGTGGTGGAACGTTCGCGGTACGCTGCGCACCGGTACTACAAAGCTGTCGGGCATAGGCAACAAGCTTGAGTCGTTCAACTCAAAAGAGCGTGAGGGCGAAAACCGCTCTACCAAGCGCTATTATGATGGAGCCAGCACCGACGATATTTGGGTAGTACGCTCGGCAGGCATCGACCCTGCAACGGGACGCGAGATATTCATCAAGAAGAACGGTGAACTGACCTATGACTTCTCTTATGATGATGAGGTGATAGTAGGCAATAGCCGTCCTACCGTTGAGGGTGTGCTCGGCACATCGTTCTCATGGAAGGGACTGTCGGTAAGCGCTGACTTCCGCTATCGTATTGGTGGATACTCGTTCAACTCAGTACTGTTTAATAAGGTAGAGAATATCAGCACCAGCTCGCTTATATACAATCAGGACAAGCGTGCACTCTACGACCGCTGGCAGAAGCCTGGCGATCACGCACAGTTCAAGGACATTGCCAACTCGGTGTCAACACCTATGTCGTCACGCTTCGTACAGCGCGACAACTCATGGTCGTTGGAGTCGTTGCGTATCGGATACGAGTTCTCACCCGAACTTGCCCGCCGTTGCGGAATGGGTTCAATACGCTTGAACGCCTACATGAACGACATTTTCCGACTTACTACTATAAAGCAGGAGCGTGGTACGTCATATCCATACGCACGCAGCGTTTCGTTCGCACTATCACTAACTCTCTAAAAACCGTACAACTATGAAACTCAATAAATATATAATAACACTGTCGGTAGCGCTTTGCGCAATGCTGAGCGGATGTACCGACTGGCTTGACACCCAGCCCAACGACAAGCAGAGCGAGGAACAGCAGTTCTCTACCAAGGACGGATTCTACTCAGCTGTGAACGGTGTCTACAATCGCATGTCGGGTTCTAATCTCTACGGCAAGACTCTTTCTTACGGCGACCTTGACCTGCTGGGACAATACTATATAGTAGAGCAGAGCAACCAAGGCAGTTATTATAAGTATCTGCGTGCCCTAACCAATTGGGACTATACCGAAGAGGGCGTATCGGCAGTGTTGAGCAGCACATGGAATGAGGCATATTCCACCATCATGAACATCAATGTAGTGTTGAACAATATCGAGAAGGATGCCACTGGCAAGAAGGTGCTTCCGCAGCGCGAATACAAGATGCTCAAGGGAGAGATGCTCGCAGCACGTGCCATGATACATTTCGACATGCTGCGTTGGTTCGGTCCGATATACAGCAAGAACCCTGAGGGTCGTGGCATACCGTACAACGACACCACCGAGCCTCAGATACTCACCATGCACAATGCCAAGACCGCTCTCAACGACTACATCTTGCGCGACCTTAAGGAAGCCGAGAACCTGCTTGCCGAGTCCGATCCCGTCATTACAGAGGGTCCGCGTGCCGAATACGACGAAGTGAACCTTGACAATTCAATGCGCTATCGTCAGCTGCGCCTTAACTACTACGCCACTGTTCTGCTTACAGCACGCGCCTATCTGTGGGGCGACGACGTAGACAACGCACTTGCTGAGGCTCAGAAACTCACCGAGGATGCCAAGGTGAAAGGCTTCTTCCCCGCAGTTGACAAGGCAAAGTTGCTCGGCAACTACAACGACCCTGACCGTATGTTCTCTACCGAATCGTTGTTTGGCTATTACAACAAGAACCGTGGCCTGATCTACGATGGTACATTTGGTGGTAGCAATACCGGTACCGGTCTGCTCATCCCACGTTCGGGATATGTAGATGGCCAGCTCTTTGGCAGCTCCGATGCTGAAGACATCCGCTACAAGTCGCAGTGGGAGTTGGGCGAAACACTCGAAGGTCAGTCTTCTATGAAGCTCACAAAGTTCAAGGACATCAACGATGCTGGTAAGAACAATGCCGAGAACAACAAAGAAGACGAGACCGGCGTGCTGCAGGTACAGAAGTTCTACGGAACATACTGCTCGCTGATAAAGCTTAGCGAGGCTTACTACATAGCCGCTGAATGTATGATGCGTAACGGCAACCTGGCGGAAGCATGGAACTATCTCAACACAGTACGCGAGAACCGTGGACTTGGTTCGTATCCTACCACTACAGCCGAGAAAACCTTCTGGAACTACCTTACGCTCGACTACATCCGCGAATTTGTAGGCGAAGGACAGAAATTCTTCTACTTCAAGCGTCGTAATATGGGATTTGACAACGACTATAACGGTCGCAAGGAGATAAAGGTATTGGTAAGTGCAGGATTCCCTCCGTTCATACCTCCTACATACAGCTATGAAGACAAGGCTACAGATGCCGAAAAGGAGAAGCGCTTTGTGGCACCGTTGCCTCAGAGCGAGCTGGACAACCGCTAAATTATAAAGTGTTGAACTCTTAAAAACAGAATGGAAATGAAATACAAATGGCTATTATCAATATTGGCTCTTGCCAGCATGTTTGTGTCATGCAAGCATGAGACCATCGATCTGTACGAGCTGGACGATGCTAAGATATACTTCCAGGTGCAGTCGTACTCTTCGGCAAACGGTGCGGTGGGCTATTCAAACTCTACCGACTACTCGTTTGTAGGTGTCAACCAGAATGTCGCAGGTCTTACCTTCAAGGCCACAATACAGATGATGGGACAGGTGGTCGACTACGACCGCGAGTGCAAGATTACCATCGATGCCGACAGCACGACAATGGTGGAAGGTGTAGACTATGAGATTGATCTCGACACATTGAAGATAAAGGCAGGACAGAGTAAGGCAACGTTTGGCGTACGTTTCCTGCGCAGTCAGAACATCAAGGAGAAGAAGCAGGTGCTTTGTCTGAAACTCCTGCCCAACAAGTACTTCCAGGTGCTTGAGAAGTATCGCTCTACCAATGTGTGGTCGAACACCACTGCCAAGGAGATGGACGGTTCGCGCTTTGCTTTCTATATGAGTGAGATCTATCAGCAGCCACGCCGTTGGGGTGAGGTCAATGCCGGTACTTACTTCGGACAGTGGACAGCCACCAAGTATGTGTTCATCAACGACTTCTTCGGTTTCTCTACCGACGACTGGGAGTGGTCTACGGGCAGAATCAGTAAAGGACGTATGCCGTTCTACGCTCGCGAATTGCAGAAGGAACTGCAGAAGCGTGCCGACGAGGGACAGCCTATGCTTGAGGACGACGGCAGCTATATGCAGCTTGGCGCCAACTATCAGGTGAACTATGACAATGCTACTGAAAATCAGAACTAAAAACGAATGATGATGAAAAAGACAATATTCAAGCTTATGCCCGTCGTCGGATTGTGTGCAGCAATGTCTTTGGCTTCCTGCTCGGACGACAAGGGCAACTACACATACAGCGATGCGAACATAATAACTATAGAGAACATTCCGGCTCTGACATCCGTACTCGCCAATGCCGAGTATGTCGACCTGAAGCCGGTAGTAACATCGTCTATCGACGGTGATGTCAAGGCTGACGATGCCAACTATTCGTTTGCCTATATGCGTAAGGACTCGGACGGCAAGTGGGTGAAACTGGGCGACCAGAAAGACCTTTATGTGCTGGCAGAGATGAACGCCGGAACCAACAATTGCTATTTTGCCGTTACCGACAATCGCACAGGCGTGCAGACAATCTGCCCCTTTGACGTTCGCGCCACTACCATCACTTCCGAAGGATGGCTTGTGCTTTGCAATGAGGGACAGGACGAGAAGGTGCGCATGGACATGCTGTCGCAGATTTCGCTCGACCGTATCATGCCAGCATACAACGTATTGCCGATGGCTGAAGACGTTCCTGCTATGCATCACGCCACCAAGATAGGATATGTACGTACATACGGTGGATTCAGCAACATATTCATGTTCTCCAGCACCGACTCGTATGTAGTGCCCACAGCCGATGCTTATGCCTATGGCGAGCTTGGCAAGCTGACTCTTGCTGATGAATTCAAAGCAAATCAGTTCATAACCAAGAGCAACGACCACATAGTCAATCATGTAACTTTGGCTTATCAGGCAATGGGCCGTCCTAATGCGGCTATATGTGTGTCGTCAGAGGGCAATGCTTATGCCTACAACTACAAGTCGACCAACATGTCTGCAGCATTTGAGTATCCCATTAACACCTCAACACGAGGTGGAACGCCTGAATATAAGGTGGCTCCATATGTTGGTGCTACCGAATTGCGATTCGATGGTCTGAATAGCGGATACGCATGTGCATTGCTGTATGATGTAGACAACAAGCGCTTTATCGGATGGAACAGTAAGGGCGCAGCCAACGACGACCCTGCCGGCATTACCCAGAAATGCGCTCCGCTGGCTGATCCTGCCGAAGGAAAGAAGTTCAGCTTCCAGACAGGTATGGATCTCGTATGTATGCTCAACACCGCCCAGTCGTCGGGAACAGTGTACAGCATCATGCAGGACGGCAACAAGCGCCATGTGTATGCAGTCAGTCTGCTGACCGACGAATTCAAGCAGCTCGATGCCTTTATGGACATTCAGGCTCCCGATTTCGACAAAGCCACATGTTTTGCGGCAAGTTCGCAGTATGCCGTGATTTATTATGCATATAAGAATAAGGTGTATGCGTACAATCTGTCTACGAAGGCTTCTGCCGAAATCGACCTTGGCACGAATGAGGAGGTAACGATGCTCAAGTTCAACCGCTATGATGAACCGTGGGGTACTGGTGCCGGCATACGCCAAAGCTTCTTGGGCAAGAAGGATGAGGAAACACGCCAGATATATCTAGACCGTCAGAACGACCTCATCATAGGCTCGTACGACACATCCGACACTGGTGTCAACGGTGGTATTCTCCGATTCTATAATGTAGGAGACGGCGGACTGAATCTTTCGCTTAAGAAGGATAAGGTAGGCGACGCCGACCGTGTATGGGAATATAAGGGCTTTGCCCGAATTGTTGACATAAGATATAAAGAGGTGAAGTAATGGTTAGCCATAACACCATCTCATTATAACACCAACCCAACTGGAGCACCGCTCCACGACATTATTGCATTTCTTAACCGCTCAAAACCACGAGTTTGACGCACAAGGAAATCTTCAGTGCGTGATGCTCGGGTTTTGAGCGGTTTTTTGATGTGGCTTACCCCCTTTGCAAAAGGAGCCCTTTTGCCTTCCAAAACGAGTCCTTTTGCCCTCTAAAAGGAGTCCTTTTGCACTTCAAAAGGAGCCCTTTTGCAACCCAAAAGGAGTCCTTTTTTTTGACTGTTGGGACGCTATAGCCTCCTATGATTTTGCATTTGTCAAGCAAAGTAGTCTATAATGGCGGAATATACGAATTTTTAGGCGTAAAAATTTGTTTGTTTCGAGCAAATGATGTAACTTTACGCCATAAAATAAAATCTATACATACCACTCGCGTGAGCGTAAGTATCGAAGGCGGTTCTTTTCAGCATTTTGTGGAAGGGAGTGTTCTCGTATTTACGTGGATAGTGTTATTAGCCCTTGCGGTGGATGCCCTCATTCCCTTTTCATTTCGCTTCAAGATCGCCCTCACAATAGCATTGTGAGAGATACCTAATCGTGCAGATGGCTCAATGCCATTGACACGCAACAACTCAGTAAATAACTAATGAAATGAAAAATATGCCTATTACGCTTGACGAACTTCTGGCGAGCCGCGATGCACGCCATGCTATGCAGCAGAAGCTGATGGCTGAACACTCGGGAAAGACACTGGTGTGTCTGACGGTGGTTATGCCAGGAAGCGTGAAGCGTAACCTTCAGTCGCTCACTGTAGCGCATGCTGCCGTTGAGGCTATGCAGAAGGCGTTCGGAGTGAAGAGTGAAGAACGAAGAGTGAAGAACACAGACGAATTAATGAGAAGTGATGAACTGATACCTGAAACTGAATTACTAACCAATGAACTGAAAACTAATGATGAGGGATGCCTTATCGAGCGCGACCTTAATACTGGCTATGAAGCCTATCTGATTACCCCTATGCCACTGCTTGAAGCAAAGCGAGTGGCAGTAGAGATTGAGGACACACATCCGTTGGGCCGACTGTTCGACATCGACGTGATTGACGCACAAGGCATCCCGGTGTCGCGCGACAGAGTAGGAGGGCAACCCCGACGCTGCCTCGTATGCGACCATGAAGCCAGATACTGCATGCGAATGCGGTGGCACACACAAGAAGAGATATGGGCAAGGATAAGGCAGATGACTGACGACTATGCCCTGAAGCAATCAACTTAAATCTTTACGCAATCAAACAACTAACAAAAGTCATTAACATTAACAATCCGTACTCACATTGGAACTGATACAGCTAAATCCATCCATACCGCGCCAACGTCGACGCATAGAACAGTTTCTTGACGACAACGGCTTGCGTCTTGACGATGTAGACTACTACGCCGCCCTTGTCGACGAGACGACCGACGAGATAGTAGCCGGTGGCGGACTGAAGGGTGGCGTTATCAAATGTGTGGCAGTGGCTGACGGACATAAGGGCGAGGCTGTAGCCAACCAGATTGTGTCGCACCTCATTGCACATGCCAACGCCGACGGACATCAATGCGTGAAACTCTTCACCAAACCGCAAAACCAAAAGATGTTCGAGAGCATGTCGTTCCGACTCCTCGCCGAAGCACCAAAGGCTATACTGATGGAGACGGGTATTGAAGGAATAAAGAGGTATAGTGAAGAGTTGGAAAGTGAAAAGGGAAAAGTGAAAAGTGAAGAATCCAATAGCAAACTTCACCACCTCAACCCCTCAACCCCACAACCGATTATGCCGCAAAGCGGCATAATCATAATGAACTGCAACCCGTTCACGCTCGGCCACCGCTATCTGATAGAGCAGGCGGCGCAACAAGTGGACACATTATATATACTGGTGGTGAGAGAAGACTGCTCGATGTTCGGCTACGACGAACGCAAGGCAATGATTGTCAGGGGAGTGGCGCATATTAATAATGTGGTGGTGTGCGACGGCAGCGAATACTCCATCAGCGCAACCACGTTCCCTACGTACTTCCTGAAGAGTCTTTCGGATGCGTCAGACACTCAGATGACACTCGACATCGACCTATACAGACGACATATAGCTCCGGCACTGGACGCAACGGTGCGTTTCGTGGGAACCGAACCCGACGACCCGCTGACCCGACGCTACAACGAACTGATGAAGAGTATGCTGCCCGACGTGCGCGAGGTGGCACGACTGCAGCAGAGTGGGGTAGCAGTGAGCGCATCGAGAGTGCGCAAGGCAATAGTAGAGAATCATCTCGCACTGGCTGCACGGCTCGTTCCGCCAACCACCGTACCTTATATAGCAGCCCACTTGGCAACACGGGCACTGAAGGCAGAGCTGAACACCACCCCGAAGCCGGGACTCGTCGACACCCACGACAGCGGAGCACACCGCGACATGGACCATGCATTGATGATGCGCAGCATACGTGCAATGCATCCATACTTCGTCAGGCTCGCCACACTGGGCTATGACAGCCCCAAATTGCCCGCCCACGACGACATAGTAAGCATAGGCTTAGAGGCAGAGAAAGCCATGTTCAAGTCTACCGGAGGCGTAAATACCTACAAGGGAGCGCTCTTCTCGATGGGACTGGCACTCACCGCAGCCACATATATAATAGGTAGAGGCAAAGTGGCAACAACAACTCACGGCAAAGAGTACGTGCCTGGCGACCTGCTTTCTGCCATAATAATACAACTTGCCAATGGTTTCCCCGACACCAGAGGCACACACGGCAGCCAAGCCAAACAAGCAGCCCAGGCTGGAGGCAGTCTGAAGAGTGCGCTCGACAATGCGCGCGAAGGCTACAGCCAGCTCTTCGGCGAATGGCTTCCGTTCTACGAGACACGCATCAAGGGCGACGACTCGTACGTGAAGCACAAGACCCTGCTGCGTATCATGTGCGACCTCGACGATACCAACATCGTATATCGCACCGACTACGACACGATGCTCAACGTGAAGACCCTGGCAAGACACCTGCTTGAGGACTTCTCCGAAGCAGGAATTGACGACTTGAACCGCGATTTCGTTAGTCGTAACATCTCGCCTGGAGGCAGTGCCGACATGCTTGCGCTCGTTGTCTTTTTGTTCGGAATAACGCGAAAAGACTGAATAATTTGCAGCAAATATACCGAAAAAGTGTATTTTTAATGCATTTTAGGTGATTTTGTTAACGCAAACAACGTTAAATGATAAATAATTACTAACTTTATATTTTGAAAATCTAAAAACATTGACATTATGGTGGAACTTATCAATCATGGAGTCTATCTCCTCAACGGAAATGAAATCCGCGACAACTATCAGGGCATGACCCCCGATGAGGCCCGCGAGAATACTATCACATACGGCATTTTGCGCTCGCATGATGTCGACGGCGGTAAGGGCAACAAGATGCGCATTCGCTTCGATGCTATGATGTCGCACGACATAACATACGTAGGTATCATTCAGACAGCACGCGCCAGCGGACTCGAGGAGTTCCCGCTGCCTTATGCAATGACCAACTGCCACAACTCACTCTGCGCTGTGGGCGGAACTATCAATGAGGACGACCACGTATTCGGCCTCTCGGCTGCCAAGAAGTATGGCGGTATCTACGTTCCTGCCAACCAGGCTGTCATTCATCAGTATGCACGTGAGATGATGGTGAAGTGTGGCAACATGATACTCGGCTCCGACTCACACACACGCTACGGCTCGTTGGGCAATATGGGTGTAGGCGAAGGAGGCGGCGAGCTTGTCAAGCAGCTTCTCAAGAACACATGGGACATCAACGCTCCTGAGGTGGTATTGGTATGGCTTGAGGGCGCACCTAAGAAGGGTATTGGTCCGCACGACGTTGCCATCTCGCTCGTTAAGGCTACTTTCGAGAGCGGCGTTGTTAAGAACAAGGTGCTTGAGTTTGCCGGTCCTGGCGTGAAGAATCTTCCTATCGACTTCCGTAACGGCATCGATATCATGACCACCGAGACCACTTGCTTGAGCTCAATTTGGATTACCGACGACGAGGTGAAGCACCATTACGAAATACACGAGCGTCCGCAGGACTATCGCGAACTGAAGCCGGGCGACGTGGCTTACTACGACATGATGATACGCATCGACCTTACGACACAGGAGTCGATGATTGCACTGCCGTTCCATCCGTCGAACGCTGTTACAATCCACGAGCTTCAGGCCGACCCGGTAGGTATACTTTCACGCATAGAGGAAGACGCAAAGAAGCGTTTCGGCGATAAGGTGGACGTACATCTTGTTGACAAGGTGGTTGACGGAAAGGTGCAGGCCGACCAGGGTATCATCGCCGGTTGCTCGGGCGGTACATACGACAACCTCGCTGAGGCTGCTGCCATCCTCAAGGGCAAGAACATCGGCAACGACTACTTCACAGCTTCGGCTTATCCGCAGTCGACTCCGGTTTCGATGGCAGTGACACGCGAGGGCATCACAGCCGACTTGATTGAGGCAGGCGTTGTGATGAAGCCCGCATTCTGCGGTCCGTGCTTCGGCGCAGGTGACGTGCCTTCAAATAACGGATTGAGTATACGCCATACAACCCGCAACTTCCCCAACCGTGAGGGATCGAAGCCAGGTCAGGGCCAGCTCTCACTCGTAGCCCTTATGGACGCACGCTCTATCGCAGCTACTGCTGCCAACGGTGGCGTTATCACAGCTGCTACCGACGTTGAGTACGAGAATACACACAAGCCATACGTTTACGACGACAAGATATACAAGTGCCGCGTCTACAACGGATTCGGCAAGGCTCGTCCTGAGACCGAACTGCGCTATGGTCCGAACATCAAGGACTGGCCTAAGATGTATCCGATGCAGGAGAACATGCTCGTTGAGCTTGCTGCTGTTATCCACGACCCCGTCACAACGACCGATGAGCTTATCCCTTCAGGCGAGACAAGTTCTTACCGCTCTAATCCGTTGAAGCTCTCTGAGTTTGCTCTCTCACGCCGTGTACCTGAATACGTAGGCTTGAGCAAGGAGATACAGAAGCAGGACCTCGCACGCCGTGAGGGTAATGTAAGCGAGAATGTGGCTGAGGCATTGAAGGCTGTAGGCGCTACTGCTGAGAACACATCGTTCGGCTCATGCGTATTCGCTAATCGTCCGGGCGACGGTTCGGCACGCGAGCAGGCTGCCAGCTGTCAGAAGGTGCTCGGTGGCGATGCCAACATCTGCTACGAGTATGCTACAAAGCGCTACCGCTCTAACTGTATCAACTGGGGTATCGTTCCGTTCACTATCGCTAAGGACGTAGAGTTCAACTACGAGCCGGGCGATAAGGTGTTCATCCCGGGCATACGTGAGGCTGTACTCGCTGGCAAGGAGGAGATTGACGCTCAGGTAATCACCAAGGAAGGCGTTAAGCCTATACACCTCTACTTCCAGAACCTGACAGCCAACGAGCGTCAGATCCTGGCAGACGGATGCTTGATGAATTACTATGCTTCATCGAAGCGATGAAGCAATTAGGAATTTTGAATGTTGAGTTTTGAATTGTCGGCTACGCCGATTTTGAATTATTCAATTTGGAATTGGCAGACAACAATTCAAAACTCAAAACTCAAAATTCAAAACTCAAAACTCCTAATTGCCTCTGGCAACAATTCAAAACTCAAAATTCAAAACTCAAAAATCATACTGCTATGGAAAAGAAAATTCAGATGACCACTCCGGTTGTGGAGATGGATGGCGATGAAATGACCCGTATATTGTGGAAGATGATCAAGGATGAGCTTATCCTTCCGTTCGTTGACCTCAAATCAGAATATTACGACCTCGGTCTGGTAAAGCGTGACGAGACCGGCGACCAGATTACAAAGGATGCAGCTGAGGCTACAAAGCGTCTTGGTGTGGCTGTTAAGTGCGCCACCATTACGCCTAACCATCAGCGTATGGACGAGTACAAGCTCCACCAGATGTGGAAGAGCCCGAACGGCACTATACGTTCTATCCTCGACGGTACCGTATTCCGTACTCCTATCACAATACCGAGCATCCATCCGGCAGTACGCAACTGGGAGAAGCCTATCACCATTGCACGTCATGCATACGGCGACGTATACAAGAGCGTTGAGATTCGCGCTGACGAGCCGGGTGTTGCCAAGCTCGTATTCGACGGCGAAAGCGGCAAGCACGAGGAGGTTGTAGTGCACACATTCAAGGGCGCTGGCGTGCTTCAGGCTATGCACAACACCGACAAGTCAATACGCTCGTTTGCTCACTCATGCTTCAAGTTCGCTCTTGACACCAACCAAAGCCTTTGGTTCTCTACCAAGGACACCATCTCTAAGAAGTATGACGCTCAGTTCAAGATCATCTTCTACGAGGTATTCGAGGAGTATAAGGAAGAGTTTGAGAAGCGCGGATTGGAGTTCTTCTACACTCTCATCGACGACGCTGTAGCTCGCGTTATCCGTTCGAAGGGCGGTTTCATCTGGGCTTGCAAGAACTATGACGGCGACGTTATGTCGGACATGGTTTCTACAGCATTCGGCTCTTTGGCTATGATGACTTCTGTACTCGTTTCGCCTGACGGCAAGTATGAGTATGAGGCTGCTCACGGTACTGTGACACGTCACTACTACAAGTACTTGAAGGGTGAGGAGACATCTACCAACCCGATGGCTACCATCTTCGCATGGAGCGGCGCATTGCGCAAGCGCGGTGAGATGGACAATCTGCCCGAACTCGTCAACTTCGGCAACCAGCTTGAGGCTGCTTGCTTCGATACACTCAACGAAGGCATTGTGACTAAGGACCTCGCCGGACTTATGGAAGGCGTTACTCCACAGACAAAGACTTCTGCCGGATTCATCGCTGCAATACGCGAGCGTCTGGAGAAGAAGCTTGAGGCTTAAACTGATTGAAGCGAGGGCGTGTCAAAAGTCACATCAGCACGCCCCGAAGGGGCAGAAGCCCATAGTCCAGGGCAACGCCCTGGGTAAAAGTAACCCCAATAACAATGCGCCCTGTAAGGGCAAAAGCGTTAATTATCAATGCTTTTGCCCTTGCAGGGCGTTTTGCTTTTATCAATCCATAAACCCATGGTGCTGCCTTGGGCTATGTGCTTATTGGGCTTTCAGCCCATATAATTGACTTTTGAACACACCCTCCTCCTGCATTTAGCTTTTAGTTAATGGATGTATCACTCCATAATTGGAAAGAACCATCTTTTTGTTTATATTATTAGGAGGCTATAGCGTCCTCGCCATAGCCTGAGCAGTTAGCCGGTGTATATTTGTTGCCGCTAATATCGTATGAACCATATTTATTGATATTTGCCCCTTTATATTGCCATTTATTTTGCCATTTATTTTGTACTTTTGCCTTTGCTTAACGCAAAGTAATGACGACATGCAGATAATCCGATTTATAAAAGACTGGACTTTGCCGGTGGCTATTGGTACCGGCATAACCGTTTATCTAATTTTTGCACTCGTGCCTGCACTCGACGGATTCGCACTGGCAGCCGAACCGGTGTTCGATACTATGTTGCCGACGTTCATGTTCCTGGTGCTGTTCGTGACGTTCTGCAAGGTCGACTTCCATAAGTTGCGGCCAGTAGTATGGCATTTGTGGGTTGGCGTGTTTCAGGTATTGACGGTGTCGGCAGTGGTAGCTGTGATTGTGGCGTTCCAGCTTACGGGTGACAGTCTGACGCTTGCCGAAGCCGTTCTCACATGTATTATCTGTCCGTGTGCTTCGGCAGCAGCAGTGGTTACACAGAAACTCGGAGGCAACCTTGAGGAGATGACAACCTACACCTTCGTCTCCAATCTTATCACCGCAATGCTCATTCCCGTCTGCTTCCCGATAATAGACAAGGCAGCCGACATACATTTTCTCGATGCTTTCACCCTTATATTATATAAGGTATTCATGGTGTTGGTGGTGCCGATGGTGTTGGCATACTTGGTGAAGCATCATGCACAGCAACTCTGTAGGCGCATCACATCAGTGAAAGACTTGTCCTATTATCTTTGGGGATGCTCGTTGCTGATAGTGTCGGGCACCACGATGAAGAATATACTGCATGCTCAGACTACCATAACGTTCTTGCTGCTTATTGCCTTCTGTTCGCTTGTGCTGTGCCTGTTTCAGTTTGGCTGCGGTAGGGCAATAGGCTCGCGATTCGGTCAGACCGTCAATGCCGGTCAGGCACTCGGACAGAAAAACACCGCCTTTGCAATATGGATAGCCTGTGCCTATCTCACACCACTGTCGTCGGTAGGTCCTGGTTGTTACATTCTGTGGCAGAACATTATCAACAGTTGGGAGATATGGGACGCGCAGCGCAAGCGCAGTTGAACAAGACTTCAACCATAATTATAATAAACCTAAAAACAAAAAATGAAACAAATCATTATGTCGCTGCTGCTTGTCATGGCAGCAGTGGGTCTTCAAGCCCAAAATCTTTTTGTCGGTTCGTACAATATACGCTATCAGAACAAGTCGGATGCTAAAGACGGAAACAACTGGCAACAGCGTTGTCCGCGCGTTTGCGGCATCATCAACTTCGAACAGCCCGACGTCTTCGGCGCACAAGAGGTTCTGTATCCGCAGTTGAAGGACATGCTCGCTACGCTCGACGGCTACGACTATATAGGTGTAGGTCGTGATGACGGCAAGCGTGGGGGTGAGTATGCCGCCATATTCTACAAGAAAGACCATATCCGACTGCTTGACAACGGACAGTTCTGGTTGGCTGAAGATACCACACGACCGAATCTTGGTTGGGATGCAGCGTGCATCAGAATCTGTACTTGGGGAAAGTTTGAGGACAAACGTTCGCACTTGATGTTCTTCTACTTCAATCTGCACATGGACCATGTGGGCATAGTGGCACGTAGAGAAAGTGCCAAACTCGTTGTGCGAAAGATACGCGAGATAGCAGGCAGCGCCCCCGTTGTACTCACGGGCGACTTCAATGTAGACCAAAACAACGAGATATATGCCATCTTCACCAATTCGGGATTGCTCCGCGACAGCTATACCGCAGCCCGTCTGCGCTATGCCGAGAACGGCACTTTCAATGCTTACAACAACGATACCTACACCGACAGCCGTATCGACCACGTGTTTGTGTCGTCCAATTTCCTCGTTGACAAATACGCAATTCTCACCGACTGCTATTGGACAGCGCCAAAAGTAGATGAGGCAAACAAGGCAAGCGACGCTCCGCAGGAGATAGACTTCCGCCCGGCACAGCGCCGATTGCCGTCAGACCACTATCCCGTTTTTGTGAAATTGAAAATGAAATAAATCGTATAAAAATTTGCAGGTTAGCATACAAAATGCTATCTTTGCATTACAAACATTATGCCCCACGAAGCCAAACCATGCAAGGTTATGGCTGCGCGGGGCGTATTGTTTTGAGTTAAACAACGTATTTTTAAACCTAAACAAATAAGAAAATGGAAGAAAACAACCAGAATCAGCAGCCCCAGGGTCTTCAGATTGAGCTGAAGCCGGAAATCGGAGTAGGAGTATACGCTAACCTTGCGCTTATCACTCACTCTTCTTCAGACTTCATCCTCGACTTCACATGCATGCTTCCAGGTATGCAGCAGCCGCAGGTTCGTAGCCGCGTAGTGATGGCTCCCGAGCACGCAAAGCGTCTTCTGATGGCCCTCAACGATAATATCCTGAAGTATGAGCAGCAGTTTGGCAAGATCAACCTGCCCGAACAGCAGCAGCCACGCACCGCTACTCCGTTCGAACAGCCTGCTGAAGCATAAGATTTGGAATACCTATGCAAAAAATAAGGCAGACGAGTCGCAAGGATTCGTCTGCCTTTTATTATGGCCCAAGTTAAAGCTGTGCTTGTCAGAGCTTAGCGGCATGTATAGCCTTGTTATTTTACATTTATGGTCTTGACAACATGCCGTATGCTTCTGTCGGCTGACACTACGTCCACAATCATTCTGTATGTACCGGCTTTTGTTGGCGGTTGCCATGTGAAAGGCTCTGTGGGTGTTGCTATTCCGAGAGGCTGGATGGTGACCCCGTTGGAAACTACCGGTGTCGTTCTTACCGTTGTGCGCATTTTAATGTCAAAGAATCCGTAGCCGGCATAATGCCATAATGAGCGTGGATCTAAAGGACTGACAAGCTCTATCGATTCGATGTCGGTTATGGGCCATCCCAGAATGCCGTCTATTCCATTTTCTATTTTCAGACCGTTCACTACAACAGCTATTTGGCTGTATACTATGGGATCGTCGTCATCGCTGAGCATCTTTTCTACTCTTAGATGCTGCGGCATTAGCCCTTGCAGTTTGTTGCTTTTCCACGTTATCGACCTGTCTTGGTTGCTGACAATCACTTTTGACGTATATAGTACAGCGTCCTTTACTGTCTGTATGTTAGGGTGCTTGTCAAGGAATTCACGGTCGTAGTAGTTGAACACATTTCTGGTGCGTACCCATTCGTATGGCTTTTCTTTCGGATGTTTGCGGTTTACTACTACTTCTGACACTTTATGACGTCGCACCGTGTCTATCGGTTCTATAATCTTTGCCAGATTCTCGTCGGTGAGTTCTTGGGCGAATGGTACGTTGTAGGAAATGTCCGTCACTGGCGGATAGTCTTCTTCGTCAAGTTGGTAGGTAAATGTACCGGTTTTTCCTTTGCTGTTGTATGCTTGTATGTATAACTTGCTGCCATTCACGAAGTCGTTGACTGTAGCATTGAAATGTCCGGTTGCATCGGTACTTACCGATACGGCATCGTTGTTCTGCACATTGTATATTTGCACATTGGCATTCTGTAGAGGTCTTTTGCCATTTCTCACGACTCCTGATATACATAACGCCTGCTCTATGGGATATTTGTATGATATGCTGTCTGCTCTCAAAGCATCTGCACCAATCATCTTGTTGCTGGCAGACAATAACCATGTATTGATATTCTGGTCAGTTTGGATGTTTGAGCTGTCAGAATATGTCTCTGGGAAAGGTACTGGTGACAACAGTTCGTCGGTGAAATTAAGCATTTCGAATGCTGTGCTGATTTTGCCTGCTTTTTCGGGGAGAAATCTTACAAATACCGAACTTTTCCCGATGGTGTCATTAGTGCTTGTTGAAATGTTGCTGCCACCGATCCGCAATACACGTTGGGCGAGAATGTTGCCTGCTTTATTGCATAGCCACAATGTAATAAGTCCAGGTGTGCATCCCGACAAGTCAGCCATGCAGACTCCTTTTCTCAGATGTAACTTTTTGATGCCGAAGCTGGAGTGGTATATAGCTATTTCCAAGGAGTCAATTGGTTCTTTGTCGTCAGTATCTGCTAAAACGTAGCAAGTCAGTCTCTCGTGGTTGACCGCAGCTCTTAATGTTGGCATTTCCACGGTTTCTGGTAGAAGAAAATTATGTGTTGCTTTGTCGTCGGTTTCAGTAGACAACAAGTATCTATTGCCGTCGGGTATGAATGATATTGACGCAAGTCCGTTGGCGTCGGTTTTTCCGCTGCATATTGTATCGCGCCGACTGTTTAAGATGACGAATTTGGTTGCTGTTGGCATTTTGTGTTCGTTACATATATATATGCCAACAGTCTGAACATGCCCCTTTACCAGATGACCGCCTTCAGGAAAGAACCCCGCATATATATTTTCCTTCGTTTCTTGCTCTTGTGGCATGACACCCACATAAAGTGGCACCATGGGGAACTGCTGGCTTTCGCGATTGCGCATGAATTGTGAGTAGCCACGTACGTAGTATATGCCGTTTGGATTCTTGTCAGGTAAAAGGATGGAAGTGAAGAAAGATCCGTTGTCATTGCAACGTATTTTCTTGCGCTCAACAACTTGTTTGTGCCTATCGATAAGTTCTACATATACATATCTGCTATATGGATAAAAGTCGTTGTAGTCTGTTGACAACAACTGTCCCATAATCTTCACCGTGTCGTTCTTAAGGACAAATTGGTCTGCCAATGCTATGAATATGCGCTCCGATACAAACATTTTGTCTTGGCTGTGTGCAGCCAAGACAAATAGACATGAGATTATTATAAGTATAATCTTTTTCATCTGTTAAACATTAATAGCATCAAAAATGTAATGTATAATTGATGCTTTTATGGTTAATATTATACTTGGAAAATAGTAAGGCAAATATAAGCAATGTAAGTAAAAGTAACAAGATTCTTGTCCGTTTTGTTGCATTTTTTTGTTGTAGGGTTCTGATTTTCACTGATTTTGTGTAAGTTTGCAAAATCATTATAACCATAACTTCTACAATCTATGAAAACCAGCAATCTATTTTGGCAATGCGTCTCAGCCGTGCTTTTTCTGTGCGTCGTCGTATTGTTGTTTTCCGACGAATGGATAGTGTCGTGGCCAGCCAAGGTGACGGCAGTAAAAGGTGACGTGAACGGTAGCTTCTTCTGGAGCAACCTCAACTTTTACGGCATAGTTGGCGTGGTACTGGCGTTGTTCTCGCTGCTTTATACGTTCCGTTCGTATGTGTCGCAGAGCCAGACCGAGAGCAATACGCGAAACGTTCCTGTCAAAGATCAGATAAACAAGTTCCGTGACCTGACAAGACATGAATACCGCAATCTGGTAGTAGTGCTGACTACGGCGATGAAGTTCTTTGCCGATGACAACGCAAAGGACGGTATACGAAAAGCGTATCCTTCTGAAAGCCATATCCTTAAGCTTCAAGCTGCACCCGAAGATTTTGTGCTTGACATCAATCCGCAGATGGCTGCAACTGTTTCGGAAATGCGACTGCTGCTCAGAAACTATAAACCTGAGTTCGGGATAAGCGACAGTCGTTTTTCTTGCTAT